>Ga0102939_1000002_pt1 | contig 118835 bp, 107 predicted proteins | sample SalPon2_B_H2O_MG_FD_78214 | JGI IMG/M metagenome (GOLD analysis project Ga0102939, IMG submission 78214) | Salt pond water microbial communities from South San Francisco under conditions of wetland restoration - Salt Pond MetaG R2_B_H2O_MG | ecosystem: Environmental > Aquatic > Non-marine... | reverse complement strand
TGATGACAATATCGGCGTCCCGTGGAAGACCTTCCCCCGGAGCGTTTCCCGGGACGTAGAGTGGCTTGGCCGGTTCGTCACGCGACCGAGTGAGGCGAAGCCGCTTCCCTTCGCGCTCGACGTTCCACCCGCGTGCCTGCCAGAGGTCCGCGACGTACGCCTCGGCCTCGTCCTTCGATAGGGCCGAGAACTGTTTGCGAAACGCCGCCGCGGCTGGAAACGACATGCGTGGTAGTAACTGTCTTATAAGTATAAAATTCGACCCTCTGGAGCCTACTGGGTCGATCCGGCCTCCAATGGGGTCGGCCTACAGTTGGCCGAGCAGCGTCTCCGTGCGACCGTCTGCGCGTGTAAGAGGTGGCTACTGGTAGTCCAGTTCGCCTTCGCCCTCACCGACCCAGGCCTCCCGATCGGGTTCGCGGGCCGCAAGCGGATCGATGTCGTTGTACCACGGGACGTTCTTCAGTTGTTCTTTGTTGTAAGCGAGATCGTCCTTCGTGTCGCCGGTGAACTCGAAGTTCTGGGTCAACAGGATCGCGTCGACCGGACAGACCTCCTCACAGAGCCGACAGTAGATACACTGGCCGATGTGGAGGTTGTACTGCTCGCCGTTGCGCATGTCGTCCATCACGATCTGGATCGTGTCGTTCGGACAGACGTTCTCACATTGGCGACACCAGATACAGCGCTCCTGTGAGAACTTGTGAACGCCCCGGAACCGCGGGGAAACGTCGGGCGTCTCTTCGGGGTACTGGACGGTGAACTTCTCGCCGTCCAGCGCGTGTTTCATCGTCGTTGCCATCGATTTGAGCATGCCAATCATTATGCGATCACTCCCACGATAACGGCGGTCATCACGAGGTTTGCGAGCGAAAGGACGAGCATGCCCTTCCAGCCAACCTCGATGAGTTGGTCGATCCGGAGTCTCGGCAGCGCTGACCGGGCCCACTGGGTGAACAGATAGACGGCCCAGATCTTCACGATGAACCACACCAGCCCGATGCTCTCGGGACCGGGGCCGGCCGGGCCACCGAGGAACAGCGTCGCGATGATCGCGCCGCCGAGGAAGATATGCAGGAATTCACCGAGATAGATGAGCACGAAGTAGACGCTCGAGTACTCGGTCTGATAACCCGCAACGATTTCTGTCGGCGCTTCCGGGATGTCGAAGGGGTTGCGGCCGACCTCCATCAGGTTCGCGATCACGAAGAGCACGAACGCGAAGGGATTGACGAAGGCGTACCACGTCGGAATCGTCACCGGGCCGAGGCTCAAAAGCGGCTCCGCCTGCCGGGCGACGATCTCGCTCATCTGTAGCGAGCCCGAAAACAGCACGACGGAGGCGGCGATCAACACCAGCGGGATCTCGTAGGCGAGGTTCTGTGCGACGGCCCGAAGTCCGCCGAGCATCGAGAACTTGTTGTTCGACGCATAGCCCGCCATCACCAGCCCGAGCGAGGCGATCGAGGCGATGGCGAAGACGTAGACGAGCCCGACCTCGGGATCGGCCAGGTGGATTCCACTCCCCATCGGAATGACGGCGAAGCCCAGAAGCGCCGACGAGGCGAGGACGACCGGCGCGAGATCCCACGCCGGGCGATCGACGCCCTCGGGGACGATGAGCTCCTTCGAGAGGAGCCGGACCGCGTCGGCGATGATAATGAACAGCCCGAACGGTCCGAGCCGGTTAACCGCGTACCGATCCGTGAACGCAGCCGTCACCTTCCGCTTTGCCCACGGGCCAGCGACGGCTGTCATCGACATCATCAGCGTGCCGACGAGCGCGGCTCCAAGAATCGCCGCGATCGCCGTTCCCAGCGGTCCCGATCCGAAGGGCAACAGCTCTATGATCCGCTCGGGAAGCGGGGCCCCTTGCAGCATCACCGATCGACCTCCCCGAGAACGATATCGAGGCTGCCGAGCGAGGCGATCAGGTCCGGGATGTACTCGCCTTCGGTCATCTCCCGCAGCGTGTGGAGGTTACAGAAACACGGGCTTCGGATCTTAAACCGGGCGGGTTTGTCGGTGCCGTCCGACCGCATGTAGATGCCGAGTTCGCCCTTGGCGGCTTCGACGCCGCGGTAGACTTCCGCGTCCGCGTCGGGCTTCAGCGTCCGCGGGACGTTCGATTGGATCTCGCGATCCTCTTCGGGCCAATCCTCCAGCAGATCCACACACTGTTCGATGATCTTCGCCGACTCCTCGACCTCCCGCAGGCGTACGAGGACCCGACTGTAGTTATCACAGCCCTCCTCGGTGATGACGTCCCAGTCAAGCTCCTCGTAGTATCCGTACGGATCGTCGCGGCGGAGATCGAAATCGATCCCGGAGCCGCGGGCCACGGGGCCGGTCGCGCCGTACTGCTTTGCGACCTCCGGCGGGAGTTCGCCGGTGTCGACACAGCGGACCTGGAATATCTCGTTCGACGTGATGAGGTTGTGGTACTCCTTGGTCTTCTCGGGCAGCCCGTCGAGGAAGTCCCGAATCATCTCGAAGAACTCCTCGCGCGGTTCGGGAACGTCCCAGGCGACGCCCCCGAGCCGGAGATAGTTGAACATCAGCCGCTGGCCCGTCAGTTCCTCGAGGATGTTCTGGACAACCTCCCGATCGCGGAAGGCGTACTGGAAAACGGCGGTGAAGTCTCCGAAGACGTCCAGCGCGAAAGTCCCCAGCGCGAGCATGTGGCTCGCGATCCGACACAGTTCGGCGGACATCGTCCGGATGACCTGTGCGTACTCCGGGACGTCGATGTCTGCCATGTCCTCGGCCGCTCGGGCGTACGCCCACTCGTTGAGGATGCCAGCCGAGACGTAGTCCCACCGATCGGGGTAGGGCATGATCTGGTGGCGGTAGGTCGACTGCTGGCACATCTGCTCCTCACAGCGGTGGAGATACCCGATGTCGGGCTCGACGTCGGCGACCTGCTCGCCGTCGAGAACGGTCTTGATGTGGAGGACGCCGTGCGTCGCCGGGTGGTGGGGGCCGATGTTGATGAACATCGTGTCGGCGTCGGCACCCTCGCCGCGGGTGTCCGGCTGCAGCGGGTTTTCGTGTTTGCGGAAGGGGACGACCTGGGGTTTTTCGGGGTTGTAATCGCGGCCGAGCGGATGGCCCTGCCACGTTTCCGGTAGCAGGATCCGTCGCAGATCCGGATGGTCGTCGTACTCGATCCCCACTAGATCGTACGCCTCGCGCTCGTGCCAATCAGCCGTCCGATAGACCGCTTCGGCGCTCTGGCTCACCGGTTCGTCGGTCGGAACCGGCACGACGACGCCGACCTCCTGGGTCGGATCGTCGTACTTCTTCAGGTGATAGATCGACTCGTAGCGATCGGCGTACTGCTGGGCCGTGACGTTCGAGAGGTAATCGAAGCCGGCCTCCTCGTGGAGCACGGAGAGCGCCTCCTGGACCTCGTCGGGCCGGACGACGAAGGCGGGCGCATTGATATGCTCCTCGCGGTCGATCGCCGTTTCGCCGAGCAGCGCCGCCAATTCGTCGTAATCGACGGTTCCGTCGGCCGTTTCGCCGACGTCCGGCGTCTCGGGTTCGTGCAGACTCATGGCGAATCAGCCCAGTTGTACCGCATGACGAGATCCTCCTCGTCGATCTGATCGGCCAGATGCTGGACGAGTTCGTCCCGTTCGAGGTCGCCGAACTCCTCTAGTTCGTAGGGCTTGACCGTCACGGGCGACGTTTCGCCGTTCCGGATGCGCTCCTGGAGTTTGGCGACGCCGTAAATGAGCGCCTCCGGGCGGGGCGGACAGCCGGGGACGTGGATGTCGACCGGGATGACTTCCTCGGCGCCTTTGATGACGTTGTACCCCTCCTGGAACGGGCCGCCTGAGATGGTGCACGATCCCATCCCGACGACGAACTTGGGTTCGGGCATCTGGTCGTAGACGCGTTTCATCCGGGGCGCGAACTTCGAGACGATCGTTCCGGGAACGATGATCACGTCGGCCTGCCGCGGTGAGGCCCGTGGGACCCCCGCACCGAACCGATCGAGATCGTGTTTGATCGCGTAGGTATGCATCATTTCGATGCTGCAGCAGGCGATTCCGAACTGCAGCATGAACATCGAGTTGCCCCGAACCCAGTTCATGAACTGGTCGAACTTCGTGAGGATGAACGGCGTCGAACCGAACGCCTCCCGGAGTTTGGAGTTGAACCGGCTGTCGACGCCGTCGCCCATTCTGGCTTCCTGCGTCGAGACTGTATCGTGTAGTTGATCGCTGCTCATAGTTCACTCTTGATTTCCGCACGCTCACTTCTGACCCAGCGAACGGCACCGTTGCGCCACGCCCACCCGAGGCCGACGACGAGGATCGCGATGAAGACGAGCATCGGTCCCAGTACCGGGCCGAGGCCGAACTCGGCGACCGTGTCGCTGTAAATCAGTGCCCACGGGAAGATGAGCACTGTTTCGATATCGAAGACGACGAAAAGCAACGCGACCATGTAGTACTGGATGTTAAACCGGATCCGCGTGTCCCCGGTCGGTACCTCGCCGGATTCGTAGACGGCGCGTTTTCCTTGTTCGGGCACGCTGGGGCGGAGTAGACTCGAAACGACGATCATCGAGAGCGGGATCGCGAGCCCCACCAACGCCAGCGCACCGACGGCGATCCATGGATCACTCATGCGGTCTGTATCATACATAAATTCGGAAGTCAGCCTAATAAGGGTTGTTGAGTCACGCGAGGGCAGTACGACTGTCCACCGTGACTGCCGATCACGCTCCCGAACGAGTCGGGGATCGCGGTCAGGATTCGCGCCGTCGACGGCCGACGCTTTATACCCGGAGATCGAACCACGCCTCATGAGCAGTGACGAACCGCTGGCGATCCAGTACGCCGAGCACCCTCCCGTACAGCGACTCATCGATCTCGTCACGTACACCGCCGAGGGAATCAGCCTCCAGTTCGACCGCTGGGGGGATCAAAGCGTCCGAGGCCCCGGCCTGTACGTCGCCGTCGTCGCCGGGACCTCGATCTCCGAGTTCGCCGATCCCATGGGGACGAACCGGTGGCCGACGGAGAGCTGCGCCGCGCTGACGGCGGACTTCGACGCGTTTTTCGATGCGGCCGAAACTGTCGCGATGGAGAACGACGGCGCCGTGGTGATCGCCGTCGATGGAACGATCTGTACGCAGATGGTTCGGCTCAAGGATCTCTCCCCGGCGCAAACCGACGATGTCGATCTATCCGACGGCCTCGAGTACGCCGATTGGATGGGCGCTCGCCACATGAGCGCGCTCGACACGTCCGTCCGCGAGGCGGTCGTCGCTGCAGTCACGCTCAGCGAGGAAACTGGCCGTGTCACCCGCTTCCGTGACGGCCAGTACACGAGCTATCCCCGCGAAGAGCTGGGCGGCGAGTGGCGAACCGACGCAGACTCCACCGAACGCTGAGCGGTTCGAGCACCCGGTTACCGTTCGTCGCGGAACCGCTCTGTCCCCTCGCGGTGGAGTCGTTTCGAGACATCCCCTACTTGATCTTGGAGCCCGTCGTGGTACTCGTCGAGTCGCTCTTCTAACTCGGAATGGGCCCGCGAGAGGATCTGGACCGCCGACAGCGCCGCGTTGAACGACTTGCCGGCGTCGACGGCGACGATCGGCGCGCCCGTGGGCATCCCGATGACCGAACTGACTGACTTTTCCTGAACCGGGACGCCGACGACGGGGATCGGATAGGCGATCGAGGCGGTCATGTTCGGGAGATCGGCCGACTTGCCGCCCGCGCCGGCGATGATGACGTCGAGTCCGCGCTCGCGAGCCGTCTCCCCGTAGGCGTACATCAACTCGGGCGTCCGGTGGGCCGAGACGACGAACGTCTCGAACGTATAGCGGCTCTCCGGCGGGTCGTCGTAATCAGTGACCTCCTCGAAGCCCAGTTCGGTCAGCGCCTCGTAGGCGCCGTACATCGTGTCGAGATCCGAGTCCGAGCCCATGACGATCCCGACGTCCGGCGTCTCCTCGTCGGGACGATCCCGGTCGGCCTCCGACTCAAGCAGGTCGATGAGGTCCTGTACCTGGGTAGAACGCGTCATACCGACAGCCGGGGACGGCTGGCGCTTGGGCGTTGTGGTTCTCGCCGGACGCGCCCCGTTGTGATCAGTCCTCCGGGATCGGATACTCGCGGTATCGATGTGCCTGTTCGGCACCGAACCCGTCGATCCCGACGATATCGCTTTCAGCGAGGTCGTCGTACGAGTCGACGTAGGCGAGGGCGTCGGCCCGGTCAACGAACGGCTTTGGATTGTGCGCCATCGGCTCTTCTAGCCGTTCCTCGTCGTAATCGAGGACGAAAACCGCGGCCGTCGCATCGATCAGCCCCTTCGTCCGGAAATCCCTGACCCACGCGTTCTCGATCGGGGCCGCGGGGCCGTCGTAGAACGTCGGCTCGTGCCGATAGGTCAGGAGACAGCCGGGGGTATCGAAAAAGACACCCTGCCCGTCCGCGTGGGCGATCTGGGCGTTCCACTCTGGATAATTTATGGGTTCCATCCCGCATGGTCCGTCACAGCGACGATCGCTGGGCGGGTCTCGGGGCTCGTCGACGGGATGATCAGGGAACGTCGCTTCGTCGGTGCTCTCGTCGGTCGGCTCTCCATCCGCTGAGGAAGTGACATCGTCGAGACAGCCGGACAGCGCGATCGCTCCCGAGGCGACCGCAGCGAGCAGCGACCGCCGACCCGTTCGATTCGGACTGTGACGTCGCATCTACGGGCCGGTTGGACCGTGATAGTAAAAACCACCCTGAGAAGGCCGCTCGGCGTGCACAACCGGGCCGCCCGACAGCTAGTTGAACGAGACCGACTCGACGAGCGATCGTGCCCGCGAGAGCAACGCGTCGCGGTCGGTCTCGTCGTCGGTGAGGGTCACGTGGCCCATCTTCCGGAGCGGTCGAGCCTCGCGTTTGCCGTACCAGTGCAGCGACGCGTCCGGCGTTTCGAGGATCGCCTCGGTCCCGGTGAGTTCGGCGATCTGTGGGTCGGTGACGTCGCCGAGCAGATTCGCCGTCACCGCGGGCGATCGGAGCGTCGCGTCCCCGAGCGGCCAGCCGAGCACGGCCCGGACGTGCTGTTCGAACTGCGAACAGCCGGCCCCCTCGATCGTCCAGTGTCCGGAGTTGTGCGGCCGGGGGGCGATCTCGTTGACCAGAATCTCACCCGCGGTCGTCTCGAACAGCTCGATCCCGTAGACGCCGCGGCCGTCGAGAAGTTCCAAGACGTCGAACGCGACTTCACGGGCCCGCGAGCGGACGGCGTCGTCGATTCGCGCCGGCGTAACCGACTCCCGAAGGATCTCCTCCTCGTGGATCGTTTCGGTGACGGGATACGCCCGCGTCTCGCCGTCGCCGACCGCGCCCATGACGGCGAGTTCGCGCTCGAAGTCGATGAGTTCCTCGGCCAGCGCCGCCCCGCCGATCTCTTCGAGTGCTTCGTTTGCGTCCTCGGGGCCTTCGACCGGACGGTTCCCCCGGCCATCGTAACCGCCTTCGCGGGCTTTGAGCATCACCGGCCAGCCCAGCTCTTCGCCTGCCGCCCGAAGCTCGGCCGCCGTATCGACTTGCCGGAACGTGGGGACCGGCAATCCGCCTTCCTCAAGTGCCCGGTTCTGGACGAGTTTGTCCTGGATCGTCCGCAGCGTCCCGGGGTCGGGATGGATGGGCGTTCCGGTCTCCTCGCCGACCTGCTCCATGGCGTCGGGATCTGCGAGTTCGATCTCGAAAGTGAGCACGTCGGCGCGCTCGGCGAGCGTTCGGATCGCCTCGTAGTCGTCGAAGTCGCCGACGACCTGATCGCGGACGACGGGAGCCGCCGGACAGTCCGGCGTCGGATCCGAGACGACTAGCTCGACACCAAGCGGTCCGGCGGCTTCCCCCATCATTCGGCCGAGTTGGCCGCCGCCGACGATGCCGACGGTCGCGGCTGGAGTTCGGTGGTTCATACAGCCGTCTCGTGGCCCGTCGGTTGAGAAGGTTGCTGTTCGGACTGAACGGACGGCGACAGTGCGATCCCAAACAGTCAGGCGTAGCGTTCGAGCTCGGGGCGGTCGAGCTCTTCGAGCACTTCGGTCGCGGTCTCGTCTAAGAGGGCTTTCCCCTCGCCGGTGACGCTCCGACCGCGCTTCTCCGAGGTCTCGACGTAGCCCGCTTCCTCGAGTTGCTGGAGCGCCGTTCGGATGATGTTTCCGGACCCCTCACGCTTGTGGTTCGGTCGGACGCGGTACCGCGTCGAGCCGTTCGTCGAGCCGCCGTAAACCGTCCGGAGGCGTTCGACGCCCACGGGACCGTCCTCGGCGACTTTCCGGAGCAGGCTGGCCGCACGGCGGCTCCAGAAGTCCTCCTGTTCGGGCGGCAGTTCGCGCGCGGTTCCGGTCTTGGTGAACTCGATCCAGTCGGGCGCTTCGAGGTCGTCTTCGATCTCCTCGGCGACCGCCTCGATGAGGTCCTCGGCGGGGACGTCGTAGAGTGTCGTCATTACGTTCCGATTCCGCTCCGGCGCGTTTAACGCTGTTGATATCTGATACGGATTGTTGTACTCCGCTATCGGTTCTGGCCGGCTTGTATGGGCGTTGATCGGCAACTCGTTGCGACAATCCGCAGACGACTTCGGCCGATCCGAAACGGAGGAATCACAACGACTGATCGAACACCGACGGGCCTATTGTCCGGGGCGCCGATCCGAACGGTATGGACGAACGGGCGGCGCTTTCGCTCGTCGGTGACACGCTCCCTGACGCGGGTGACGACTGTGCGGTGCTCGACGACCTCGTTCTCACCACGGACATGCTCCACGAGACGACGGACTTTCCGGACGGCGTCACTCGATACACCGCCGGCTGGCGGGCGGTCGGCGCATCGCTCTCGGACGTGGCGGCGATGGGGGCCGAGGCGAGCGCGGCCCTCGCGGTCTACGGTGCCCCGCGGTTCGATCGCTCGGAACTCGGGGCGTTTCTGGAGGGGTGTGTCGACGTGTGTGCGGCCGTCGATGCGGAGTACGTCGGTGGCGATCTCGACGGCCACGAGGAGTTCACCGTCTCGACGACGGCCGTCGGGCGGACCGACGCTCCGGTCTATCGCTCGGGTGCCGAACCGGGCGATGCGATCTGTGTAACGGGGACGCTCGGCCGAAGCGGCGCCGCTCTACGTCTGTTCGAGGCCGACGAGCCCGAGCGGGCAAACGACCTCTTCCAGTTCGAGCCGCGCGTTGGATCCGGGCTGGCGCTGGCGCAACACGCGAGTGCGATGATGGATTCGAGCGACGGGCTGGCACGCTCGCTTCACCAACTCGCCGAAGCGAGCGGCTGTGGGATGTCGATCACCTACGCGGACGTGCCGATCGATCCGACCGTCGAGTCCGTCACCGAGAGCGCCTCGGAACGGCGCGAACTGGGTGTCCATTTCGGCGAGGACTTCGAACTCGTCTGTACGATTCCCGAAGCGGCCCTCTCGCGGGCCAAGACCGCCACACCGACCGAACTGACGCGGATCGGCACCGTCACCGACAGCGGTGTCCGGATGGACGGCGAGGCACTCTCGGATCGCGGATTCACGCACAGGTGACGGCGCTGCCGCACCGCGTCACGCCCCGATAATCTGGATCGGTACCGGCGTGAAACAGAGCGCTCCGAGAACGAACGTCACGACGCCGACCGCGACCCGGCCCTTATCGAGCGATTCGTCGAAGATCGGTGTCGCGGGACCGACGTAGGCGAGCGCTATCGTCACGAGACCCCAAAAACCCCACAGTACGGGCGCGTTCTGGCTGACGTCCGCGAAGGCGAACAGATACGCCGCCAGGCCCAACAGCGTGGCGGGGATCAGCGACCCGACGGTTTCGGCGCGCTCGCCCAGCATCGATCGGACCATGTGGCCGCCGTCGAGTTGGCCGACCGGGAGCAGATTGAGAAACGTCACGAAGAGACCGACCCACGCGCCGAAGATGACGGGGCTCGCAACGATCTCCGGGCTCTCGTAGGTGAGCTGTTGGCCCGTTGCCCACGCCAGGAGTTCGAGCAGGGGCGGATAGCCGAGTTCGATCTCGACCGACGCGTCGTTTTCGAGGACGTGCGGGGGAACTTGCACCGGATCGAGATGCAGCCCGATCACCGCGACCACGACCGCGGCCACAAGGCCGGCCAGTGGCCCGGCGACGCCGATATCGAAGAGCGCCTTTCGGTCGGGGATCCGTCCCCGGATCGAGATCAGCGCGCCGAACGTGCCGATGAAACTGGGGACGGGAATGAAATACGGCAGGCTGGCGTCGACGTTGTGATACCGCGAGAGCGCGTAGTGGCCGAGCTCGTGAATCGCGAGCACGCCGAGGACGGCGGCGGCAAAGGGCCAGCCAGCGAGGAGATCGAGTGGTCCCTCGACCGGCTGGTAGTACCAGATCGTTCCGGCGTACAGCGTCGTCAACACTGTCGCAAGGAACATCACGACGTTCGTCCAAGGGATCCCACTCTCCTCGACTCGTCGCGGCTTCGCGACGAGCGCACGGCGGGTCTCTCCGATCTTGACGCCCGTTATCGGGTCGGGTTCGCTGTCCTCGACCGTCTCGAATCGGACCTCGTAGCCGTGTTCGCGGAACAGAGGCCACACCTCGCGTTCGAGAGTTCGGACGCCGGCCTGGGGATAGCCGTAGTAGATGAGTCGACCGTCCTCGGTCCGCTCGATATCCGTCGTCTGAAAGACCGGGAGCAGGGACTCCGGTGACGGACCGGCGCGGTCCGACGACCGATGGGGAACATCCATCGTTCGATCGAAAGTGTGTGACAGAAATAAATCCCTTGGCACCGACGACCGATTCCGGTTGATACGAAGCGGAACCGTCCGGTGAGTGGTTCTAGCAGGGACGGGGACCGGGGGCGACGCTTGGTGTCGAACTGATCGATCAGGCGATGGGATTAGCCGTTATCGCCGAAGTGGTTCGCCCTCACCCCTGTGTCACGCGCCACGTGGTCGCGGACGTGTACGACCACTTCTCGATCTCGAGTTCTGCGGCGGACTCGCGGAGCTTCACCATCAGCGCACCGATCTCTTTCGGTGAGAGGTCCACATCGTCCGCAATGAACTTGCTTTTGATGTAGACCTCGCCGTCCTCGGCCCGCTGTCTGAGATACTGGCGGAGCCGCGTTTCCTTGCTGTCGGTGGAGGGTTCCGTTGTGGCACTCATGTTTGACACCTCACTTCCCCCTTCCTTCCGGAGGGGTATATAAAGGTGTGAAGCTTCGAATCGATTCGGTCCGATTCGTGATGAAAAATCCTTAACGGTTCTTTTCACGAAGCGCTTAGACTCTTTACGACGTTTTATAATTAGTTTTGAACTATTGTTCCAACAATATTCTAGTAAAAATAAATATAATTATGCAAGAAGATAGATCTGAATAAAACTGCTTCCCGGAGAGAGACGTCGGCTCTCGCGCCCTATTGTCGCTCGTGGACCCAGAACGTCTCCTCGTCGGTGACTTCCTTCTTGAACAGCGGAACCTCGTCCTTCAGACGGTTGATGCCGTCCTCGACCGCGGTGAAGGCCTCTCCGCGGTGGCCGGCGAGCACGACGACGAAGACGATGTCCTCGCCCTCCGGGATCCGACCGGTGCGGTGGTGCATTCGGACGTCCAACACGCCCTCGCGGGTTTCGAGGTCCGATTCGATCGCCCGCATCCGATCCTCCGCAACCCCTTCGTACTTCTCGAACTCGAGATATCGCGTCCGCTCGTCGTTTTCGTCTTCTTTCGCTCGAACGCGACCCGTGAACGTGGCGATCGCTCCCGAGTAGGTGGCGCTCTCGTTTCGTTTCACCGCCGCGACGAGCGATTCAAGCGTCTCGTATGGCTCCGTTTCCCGGATCGCCTCGATCGTCGTCGCCGGATCGAGTACATCGGCGTTCGGAGCCGAAACCAGGGCTTCCCCGCTCTCTTCACCGACGACGACCGTTGGGAGTCGTGCTTTCGGCGCACCGACTACGAAGGCGTACTCGTGATCAGGCGCGAGCCGATCGATCGCGTCCACGACGGACAGGTCCGTCCCGTTGGCGTGCCAGCCATCGTCGACGACGTATTCGGTCTCGCTTTTCGCCGCAGCGACGCCACCGTCCGTGTCGGTCTGCTCGTGTCGAACGATCCCGACTCGACCGTCAGCCGCCGCTGACAGCCGTGCGACTGCCCGCGTCGCCCCCGTGCCGAGAACTGAGACTGCAAACATACTCTGTTCTTCGTGTCCGACGGCTTGTAGGTGTCGGACGGCTTGATAACGCTTAAGAGCCGAACACGGCAACCGGACCCTAATGAGAGTCGTTATTTGTATCGGTGGGAGCGTACTCGCACCCGGACTCGAGGCCGACCGCGTCAAAGCACACGCCGACACCATCGACGGGTTGGTTTCGGCCGGCCACGAGGTCGCTGCCATCGTCGGGGGCGGCGGTGTCGCGCGCCGATACATCGGGACGGCTCGCGATCTCGGAGCGACCGAGTACGATCTCGACACGCTCGGCATCGACGTGACACGGCTGAACGCCCGGCTTCTGATCACCGCACTCGAAAGCTCGGCGACACCGGAACCGGCGAAAAGTCACGAGGACGCGCGCGCCTCGCTTCGCCGCAACGAGGTCGCGGTAATGGGCGGGACCGTGCCGGGTCACACGACTGACGCCGTCGCCGCGTTGCTGGCGGAGATGGTCGAGGCAGACCTGCTCGTCTACGCGACGAGCGTCCCCGGCGTCTTCTCGGCGGACCCGAACGAAAGCGACGACGCGGAGCGGTACGACTGTCTGGCTGCGGACGAACTCGTCGACGTGATCTCGACCATCGAAACGACCGCCGGCTCGAAGGCACCGGTCGATCTCCTTGCCACGAAGATCATCGAGCGATCCGGGATCCAGGCCGTCGTGTTGGACGGAACTGACCCGTCCCGGATCGCCGATGCCGTCGCCGGCGATGCCGACGGGACGGAGGTCGTCCCGAATGGGTGACCTCTACGACATCGGGGTCGGCGAGCATCGTGCCTTCTGGGCCGATTCCGCTGCCGACGAGGTCGAAGCACACGTCGACGGCGAGCCGATCGTGATCAAAGGCGGCGTCTCCCCGTCGGGAGTTCCACATCTCGGTCACTTCAACGAGATCATGCGCGGATACTTCGTGGCCGAAGCGCTCCGGGACCGTGGCCACGAGGTCCGGCAGGTGTTCACGACGGACGACAAGGATCGACTCCGGAAGCTGCCGCGCAAACTCGCGGACCTCGAGTGGAACGTCGTCGGGCTAGGAGAAGTCGACGCCGGCGCGCTCGGCCGAAATCTCGGGAAACCCTACACTGACATCCCCGACCCCTTCGGCTGCTGTGACTCGTACGGCGCACACTTTACCGAACTGCTCCGCCGCTCCGCGGCGGCGATCGACGTCCCGATCGAGCTCGTCTCGAACACCGAACGCTACGAATCGGGCGGTTTCGACGAGGCGGTCGAACACGTTCTCGAACACCGCGAGACGGCTCGGTCCGTCCTCGGCGAGTTCCAGGAGAAAATCGACGACGAGTACGTTCCGTTCTTCGCCCAGTGCTCGGAGTGCGGTCACCTCACCGAAACGATCACCGGCGTCGATCTCGACGCCGGGACCGTCGAGTACGTCTGTGAGGACGTCGCAGCCGGCGACGAGACGATCGAGGGTTGTGGCCACGAGGGGACAGCGACGTTCCGGGAGGGCAAACTGCCCTGGCGCTTCGAGTGGCCGGCCCAGTGGCTGACGCTCGACGTCGACTTCGAGCCGTTCGGCAAGGACCACGCCGAGGGCTCGTGGCCCTCCGGCGAAACGATCGCCCGGGAGGTCTTCGATTTCGAGCCGCCGGTGCCGATGGTCTACGAGTGGTTCACGCTCAACGGTGACGCCCTCTCGTCGTCGGCCGGCAACCTCATCACCGTCGACGAGGTGCTTGAGTTGCTGGAGGTCGAGGTGCTTCGGTACTTCTTTACGAAGAACCCGAAGAAACAGCGCGACTTCGACGTTGCCAGCCTCGATCAGCTGGTCGACGAGTTCGACCGTTTCGAACGGATCTACTTCGGCACCCTCGAAGCGGACGAAGAGGAGACGGAACTGGCCGAACGTGCCTATCCGATGGTCGCGGGGGACGAACTTCCGGACGACCAGCCGGTCCGGATCCCCTACACCTTCGCCGCCGTCCTCGGAATGACCGACGACCGTGACCTGCGCGTGCAGATGGCCCAGCGCTCGGGACATCTCCCGGAAGGCGCCTCCGAAACCGAGATGGACGCCGCGCTGTCGCGCGTCGAGAAGGCCCGCGCGTGGGCGGTCCGGACCGACAACGAGTTCAATTACCGGCTCGCCGAGACCCTCCCTGACGTCGAGTTCGACCCGGAGACGGCGGCGGCGCTCGACGAACTGGCGGATTTCGTCGCGGACGGATCGCCCGACGGGGAGGCACTGCAGGAGGAGATATACGAGACGGCCCGCCGGAACGACGTCCCGGTCGGTGACTTCTTCGGGGCCGGCTACCGGCTGTTTCTCGACGAGGACGAAGGCCCCCGACTGGGTCCCTTTCTCGCCGCCATGGACGAGTCGTTCGTCGTCGACCGGCTGCAGCGTGAACGGTGATCGGACGATTCCGCCCCGCCAATCTGCTTTTATGATAATCCCTATCAGTATCCGACCCCGTAGGGGGATACGATGAATACGCTGCTGTGGCTGCTTGTCGGTGTCCTTCTGTATACCTCCGCGGCGATGGCGCTCAAATCCCGGGGACGCTTGCCGGCCGCAGTCAAAGTGTCCGGGCCGATCGTGACCGTCCACACGAATCGGGGCAAAGAGCTTCTGACCCGGCTCGCGGCACCCAAACGGCTCTGGCGCGCCTGGGGGAACTTCGGCGTCGGGATCGCGCTGGTCCTCATGGTCGGCTCGTTTCTCGCCGTGCTTTTTTCGGGCATCAGTGCGATCACCGACCCACAGACGGCGGGGTTCGTTAGACCGCAGGACGCGCTGGTAATCCCGGGAGTCAATCGGTTCCTCCCGTTGGCGGCCGCAGTGGATATCGTCGTCGGCCTCCTCGTCGGCCTGGTGGTCCACGAGGGCGGTCACGGCCTGCTGTGTCGCGTCGAGGACATCGATATCGACTCGATGGGGGTCGCGCTGTTCGCGTTCGTGCCGATGGGTGCGTTCGTCCAACCCGACGAGGAGAGCCAGGAGGCCGCCGACCGCGGCGGGAAGACCCGGATGTTCGCCGCCGGCGTGACGAACAACTTCCTCGTGACGGCGGTCAGCTTTCTGTTGCTCTTTGCGATCGTCGGTAGCCTCGTTTCCGTCGCCTCCGGCGTCGCAATCGGCGGCGTTCTGCCGGGGTCAGCCGCGGAGGACGCGGGGATCGAGCGCGGCGACGTGCTCGTCGGCGTCGACGGCGAGGAGATCGACGACGAGTCGTCGTTCACGGCGGCGCTCGCCGAGGCCGACAGGGAAGTCACGATCGATCGAAAGGACGGCGATCCGGTGACCGTCGAACGGAATCTCATCGTTACCCGTGCGGTCGTCGACGGGCCGATCGAGACCGGCACCGAGATCCGAACAGTGAACGGGGAGACGGTCTTCACGGAGTCGGCGTTCAGAACGGCAATTGAGGGCGAAGAGACGGTCGAACTGAGAACCGAAAGCGGGACCGTCCGGCTTCCGATCGGAACGTTCGTGAGCACGGTCCCGGCCGATCAACCGCTCGGGGCCGAGGGCGCATCCGACACGCCGACGATCGTTCACAGCGTCGACGGCCAACAGACACCGAATCCGGAGGCGCTCTCGTCGGTGATGGCGGACACCAAACCCGGTGACACCGTCGAGGTCGTCGTCTACCAGGGGGGTGCTGAAGCTGGCGATCCATGGAGCGGCGAGCGCGCTGTCTACGAGGTCACGCTCGGCGAGCATCCCAACGAGGACCACGGGTTCCTCGGCGTCGGTGGGATCCAGACGGGGACGAGCGGCATCGCTGTCGACGATTTCGGTATCGACACGTATCCAGCCGACCGGTACCACGCGACGCTAGGCGGCACCGGCTGGGGGGACGAGCCGGTGACGACGTTCGTGACCCGGACGTTTGCCGCCCTCGTGTTGCCGTTCATGAACATGGTCGATCCGAACGCCGGCTACAACTTCGCGGGGTTCAACGGGGCGATTACGAACTTCTATTCGGTTTCCGGACCGCTGAGCGCTGGCGCCGTCTTCGGCATCGTCAACGTTCTCTTCTGGACTGGCTGGGTCAATATCAACCTCGGCATCTTCAACTGTATCCCCTCATATCCCCTCGACGGCGGGCACATCTTGCGATCGAGCGTCGAGGCGACACTCGCCCGTCTCCCCGGCAGTGCGAGTCAGGTCACGGTGAGCGCTATCACGGGGGCGATAAGCGTGACAATGATACTCAGCCTGCTCGGTATGCTGTTCGCCCCGTGGCTGCTGGGCTAGGACTGCGGCCGCGAGACCCGCCAGACGGTCCGCGGTGACGTGGCGGCGATCGAAAACGAGAGTCCCGGTGTCGATCCGGCCAGTTCCTGAAGCAGGCGGTCGATCTCCTTCGGGGAGAGATCGACGTCCGAGGCGAGCCGATCGCCGTTGACGTACACGTCGCCACCGGCGCGTTCCATCTCTCTGCGGAGGTACTCCGCGAGTCGCTTGGCCGGGTACGAGCGGGGCGCAGACGACCCGAGGCTGTTCGTGCTCATGACTGATCACCTCTTGGCGTGTGGGCGTGACCGATGACGGCACAGACCACATTCAGTGCCAGCATACCGGCGAGGACCGTGGGATACTGGCCAATCGGGCCGGCCACGAGCGCGCCGATCACGAAAAGCGGCAGGACGGCAGCACTCCAGAAGGCCGTGGCTCGGACGCCGGAGACGAAGCGATCGATCCAGGTGGCGATGACACTCTGATCGTCCGGGGCGAGTGGGGCGGGGTGAGAGGGCGTGGCGCTTGACATCGGTGATCTCCTTACTTCCCCAACGTTAGCCACCCGTATATAAATGCGAGAACCTTCGAGTCGATTCGGGCACGTTCGCTTCCGTTCGGATCAGCCATGTCTATTTTATACGTTTAACAACGGATTGAAGATCCTTTAGAGAGTTTATGAACGGTTCTGATACGTTATTTTCGGTTTCGGCTGGCGTCGATACCCGCGACCGGCTTTGTCTGTTGATCCCCAGGTCGGGGACGTCCACGGCCGGTTTTCGGGGGGTGCGCGGCGACACAAAAGCGACATTACTCAGGCGGCCGAACGCCCGGACATGGAACAGCGACGACCACCGGGAACGGAGGAAGGATGGTACGTTCTTCACGACCTCCGCCAGGTCGATTGGGACGCCTGGCGTGAGGCCTCCGAACGGGACCGCAAGCGGGCACTTGAGGAGGGAACCGACTACCTGCAGTCACACGTCGAGGTGGCCGACAGTGAGGCGGGCGGATCGGCTGTCTTCACCGTCGTCGGTCACAAGGCCGATCTCATGATCCTCCATCTGCGACCGACGCTTGCGGCCCTCGATCGGGCCGAACGCCGGTTCGAATCGACCGAACTCGCCGCGTTCACCGAACAGGCTTCCTCGTACGTCTCCGTTACCGAGGTCTCTGGATACATGCACGAGGAACTCGTCGAAGGGATCGAAGACATTGAGGACGAGGGGATGCGCAACTACATGCGACAGCGCATCTACCCGGAGATTCCCGACGCCGAGCACGTCTGCTTCTATCCGATGGACAAACGCCGCGGGCCAGAGCACAACTGGTATGATCTCTCCTTCGAGGAGCGCAAAGAACTCATGTCGGCCCACGGCGACATCGGCCGCGAGTACGCCGGCAAAGTGAACCAGATCATCTCCGGTAGCGTCGGCCTCGACGACTACGAATGGGGCGTGACGCTGTTTGCGGACGACCCGACCGACATCAAACACCTGCTGTATGAGATGCGGTTCGATCCTTCCTCCTCGAAATTCGCGGAGTTCGGACCCTTCTACGTCGGCCGACAGTTCCCGCCTGCGGACCTCCCGGCCGTTCTCGCCGGCGAGGCCGTGCCGACCGACGGGACAGCGTCGCCCACCGACGACGAACGTAGCGACGAAGGCGAGACGACGGACGAATCGAGTTCGGGCGGTCGTCCCGACACCGGCGGCCCCGCCCACGAAGAGATCGATCCGGAGACGCTTTCGGGGCGACTCGGTCAGTTCGGCGTCGATGTCGCCGACCATCCCGAAACCGGCTACGGGCTTTGCTTCGAATCGACGGCCGACGCCGAGGAATTGGCTGACGCAGTCGACGGGCTTCGGGATAACTTCGATCACTACGACACCCACGTCATGACGGCGGTTCGAGCCAACGCCGGCGAGACGGCGGTCATCTCGCTGTGGCGAAACGAGCGCGCTGCGAACACCGCGTCCGGATTTTTGGCCGATCTCCCGGGCGTCGAAAGCGGGATCGGCGCGGCGATCGATGACGGCGACGACGAGGCCGCCGAGGAGGCCGAAACGCACGGCACGGACGAGGACGACGATATCCGCGGCGAACTCGACGATCTCGATATCTACGCCGGGCAACCCCACGGCGAGGACGTCTACGCGTTGGTGTTGTACTCCGAGGCCGATCCCGAAACGCTGCGATCTGATCTCGGAGAGCTCCGCGATCGGTTCGATCACTACGATACCCACGTCAAGTCCGCCGTCTACGCCGACGAACACAGCGGTGACCGCTCGGCGATCGTCTCGATCTGGGAGACAAAAGACGCCGCCGACACCGCTGGGCAGTTCCTCTCGGAACTCCCGGGGATCGTCGCGCGCGCCGGCGAGGAAAGCGGTTTCGGGACGATGGGGATGTTCTATACGGTCAAGCCCGACTACCGCGAGGAGTTCGTCGAGACCTTCGGCGACGTCGGCGATTCCCTCGCGGAGATGGACGGTCACCTCGAAACCCGGCTCATGACGAACGAGACGGACGAAAACGACATGTTCATCGCCAGCCAGTGGCGCGACCGCGAGGACGCCATGGCGTTCTTCCGGTCCGACGAGTTCCGCGAGACCGTCCAGTGGGGCCGTGAGGTCCTGGCCGACCGACCACGACACGTCTTCCTCGCGTAGGATTAACAGCTAACGTCCGAAGCCGTTCTCTGATTTACACAGGACGCTGGTTGTAGTGACAGTTTTAACGTGATGGGAGGTCAACGGGGGTGTATGAGCACCGACACACCGGTCGTCGTGAAAGCGTATCGAACCCCGCTCGGCAAGGAAAGTGGCGTCTTCGCCGACACCCGTCCGGAGGACCTCTCGACCCCGCTCATCGACCAGATCCTCGAGGAAACCGGGCTGACCGGCGAGGACGTCGACGATCTCAAGTGGGGCTGTGCCCAGCAGCGAAGCGAGCAGGGCAACAACATGGCCCGCGTCATCGCGCTGATGTCCGACCTTGGCGAGGACACGCCGGCGACGACGATCAACCGCTGGTGTGCCTCCTCGGCGGAGGCGATCATCAACGCCGCCAACGCGATCCGCGCCGGCCAGCGCGAGTGTATCATCGCCGGCGGTGTCGAATCCATGTCACGCGTCCCGATGGGCGAAAACGACGCGATCCACCCCGGACTCAACGAGTATCACGACATCTCGGAACTCCGGATGGGGATGACGGCCGAAACGGTCGCCGAACGCTACGACGTGACCAGAGAGACTCAAGACGAGTACGCCGCCCAGTCCCAACAGCGCGCCGTCGCCGCGACTGAGGAGGACCGCTTCGACGACGAGATCGTCCCGATCGAAGGCCACAATGAGGACGGCGAAGAGATCACCGTGACGAAAGACGAGGGGCTTCGCCCCGGCACGACCGCGGAGACACTCGCCGAACTCCCGACCGTGTTCAAATCCGACGGAACCGTCACGCCCGGTAACGCCTCCCAGATGACCGACGGGGCCGCCGCGTTGCTCGTCACCTCTCGGTCGTTCGCCGAGGAACACGGGCTCGAAGAGATCGCCGAAATCGGCAACAACGCCGTCGCCGGCGTCGAGCCGGAAGTGATGGGTATCGGCCCGGTGCCGGCCTGCCGACAGCTCTTCGAGCGCTCGGGGACGGGCGTCGAGGACTACGATCTGGTCGAACTCAACGAGGCCTTCGCCTCACAGTGTGTCTACTGTCGGGACGAACTCGGCTTCGACAACGAGATCTACAACGTCAACGGCGGCGCGATCGCCATCGGTCACCCCCTGGGGGCGACCGGCGCCCGCCTGCCGGTCACGCTGATCCACGAGATGCACAAACGTGACGCCGACCGCGGGCTCGCGACCGAGTGCGTCGGCTTCGGGCAGGGCGCGGCTATCGAGTTCCTCGTGGAGTAGCTTTCGAGCGGTCGGCATCCTCCCGAAACCAAACCATTATTATCGCTATTGTTCGTCTTTCGGACAATCTTGACCGGACTGTACGGTTGGACGATCGTGCTTGGATCGGTGGCCGCCGGCGTCGGGAGCCTCGCTTTGGTTCGGTATCTCTCCCGGTACCGTGGAGACGCCGGCGCGACCTGGTTCATGATAACTCTCGCGATTCAGGCGATGCCGGCGTTTGCCTACGGCGCTGGGCTCTTGCTTTTCGATCCGACGTTGCGGGCGTTCGCCGAGTCGTTTGTCTGGATCGGACTGGCCTGGCTCGGCCCGCTCTTTTTGGGGTTCACTTTCGAATACACCGGCCGAGGCGAAGCTATCCGTTCGAACTGGTTTCGGCTGCTGTTCGTGTCACCGGTCGGTACGACGCTTCTCGCCTTGACCCATCCTTTCAACGACCTGCTGTGGCGGGGGTTCCGTCTCGCTCCCGTCCTCGATCTGGCAACGGTGCTGTACACGATCCAGCCGTGGGGCTACGTCGCTATCGGGACCACGTTGGCCACGGCCGCGGTCGGCGTGTTGTTGATGCTCGAAACGATCCTTTCGTATGGCCCACTCTATCGACGGGAGGCGATCGCTGTCGCGCTCAGTACCGTCCCGCCGACGGTCGCGCTGTTGGTCTGGCTCGCGGGGATCGGTCCGTGGCCGGCGCTCAATCTCGCGCCGCTGTTTCTGTTGCCCCACGTCGCTCTCGACGCCTATGCCTTCGTTGGGACGCATATGTTCGAGACGAACCCGACGACGCGGCGCGCTGCGGAGCGAAGCGCCAGTAACGCGCTCAGAGATCCGATGCTCACGGTGGACACCGAAGAGCGGATCGTCCATCTCAACGGTCGGGCGAGAGAGCTGTTCGGGGTCGACGACGGGGATGCGTTGCCCGTTTCGCTCGCCCGTCTGACCGGGACGGGACTGGACGAAATGCGCTCGGCCGGCGAGATTGACGTGTCAGGACGTGGTGGCGGAGTGTTTGCGGTCTCGTATACGCCGCTTACCGACCCGAGAGACGCCTCGGTCGGTGGTGTGATCGTTCTGTACGACGTCACTAAGGAACGACAGCGAAAACAGCAACTCGCCGTGTTCAACCGCGTTCTCAGACACAACCTCCGAAACGAGATGACCGTGGTCAGGGGACACGCGAGATCGATCGAATCCGACGCGGACGACCCGACGCTCGAAAAGCAGGCCGGCGCGATCGTCGATTCGGGACAGCGGCTGTTGTCCATCGCAAACAAAGCCAAAGCGTTCGATCGGCTCCAGGATCGCGAACGGCGAACGACGATGGTTTCCATCCCGGAGCTGACCGAGGAAATCGAAGCCGAGATGGCGGCGGACTACCCTGACGCCGACCTCACCGTCGAGATCGCAGCGTCTGACTCCCCCATCCGGACCGATCCGGAACTGCTCTCGTTGATCCTCTCGAACCTCGTCGAGAACGCGATCGTTCACGCGACTCGATCAGATCCCAGCGTGATCCTCCACGTCCGTGGGATCGAAAGCAGCTCCGAGGGGACCGTCTTCGAGGTACGAGACGACAACGAACGGATCCCTGACATCGAGATCGACTCCATCCGGGCGGGCGACGAGACGGCGCTCCAGCACGGCACCGGGATCGGGCTGTGGCTCGTGCAGTGGTGCGTGACTACCCTCAACGGAACGCTGACGTTCGAATACGATGACGGCAACGTTATCACTGTCGTTCTTCCGGCGGCGTAAGGCCCAGGAGGACGCACGAGGGCGATGTCGATTCGGGCGACGGATCAGATATGGATCCCCACAGCAAGGGCCGCTACAACTCCGGATACTGATCGACCCACGGTCGAGCCTCTTCGAGTGCCGCCGCGACGGCGAGGACGTCCGATTCGGCGTGTCGGTGCCCGACGACCTGTAATCCGACTGGCAGTCCCCCGTCGGTGAAGCCGGCGGGCACCGACACCGCCGGATGGCCGGTCATATTGAACACCCAGGTCAACATGGCGTCGGTCGGCACGCCGTCAACTGATTCGCCGTCGATTTCCGTCGGGTAGTCGTCGGCGAGGTACTTGTCGTACGGCGGGACGGTGAGGGTTGGCGTGATCAACGCGTCGTGCCCCGAAAGGGCTCTCTGGATCCCGTCGTAGGCGGCGGTCCGGGGCACGTTGCGGCGTCGCGCGTCGGCCGCTTCGACCCCGTCAGCGAGTTCGATCGTCGCCCGGACCGTCGGCTCGAGGTCGGCCGTCTCGAAGTCGATCCCGTACGCCGCGGCGATCCGATCGGCCGACGCCCGGAAGGAGACTCCGACCTGCGTGACGTACGCCATCGAGAGTTCGTCGTACGGCGGTAGCGAGACGTCGACAGGATCGACGGTGACGCCGGCAGCCGCGAGGTCGTCGACGGCCGCACCCACCGTTTCGCGCACCTGGGGAGCCACGGGCTGGAGATCCAGGTTCGGACTGTAAGCGACCGAGAGATCCGCCGCCGGTCGGCCCGTAGCCGCGACGTAATCCGTGCCGGGGTCGGGAACGCTGTGTGGATCCCGATCGTCCGGCCCGGCCAGAATATCCAACAGGAGCGCGGTGTCCTCGACAGTTCGTGCCATCGGTCCGCTGACCAGAAACGGGGTGTGGCTGCTGAACCCGTCGGTCGGAGCGCGGTTGGGGACGACGCCGAGCGTCGGCTTCAGCCCGACGACGTTACAACACGACGCCGGCACCCGAAGCGAGCCGCCGACGTCCGACCCGGTAGCGAGCCCGACGGTCCCCGCTGCGAGCGCCGCCGCCGATCCGCCCGACGAACCACCGGCCGACCGCTCGCGATCGAACGGGGTCGGTGTCGCGCCAACGAGCCGGTTTTCCGTCCTGATCGTGTGGCCGAGCGCGGGGGTGCTCGTCGTCCCGACGATGACCGCCCCGGCCGCCTCCAGCCGCTCGACCCCGATCGAGTCGGAGGTGGCGACGTTGTCGGCGAGCTGTTCGAGCCCGAGCGTGTGTCGGACACCCTCCTTTCGGCTCCCGAGGTCCTTGATTCCGACCGGAACACCACAGAGCGGACCGGGGTCCGCGCCGCGGGCGACCGCCACATCGATTTCGCGGGCCCGTTCGCGCGCTTCGTCTTCGATGACGGTGATGAACGCGTTCAGCTCCGAAGTCGCTTCGATCCGATCCAGCGACGTCTCGAGGAGATCGACAGCGGAACGGCTCCCGTCGCGAACGTCTGCGGCCAACGTTCGGACGGACGGGGCCGGTGGGGCAATCATATCGGCGCTATCTCGCGGTCGAAAAATAAACCCGGGGCACGCCGTGGGGCGGTATCTACACCGAACGGCCGTACTATACACAATCCTTAATATTCAAGACCGGTTGAATTAATACATGACCGTCGTCAGCGTCTCGATGCCCGATTCGCTTCTGGACCGCCTCGACGAGTTCGCCGATGAACACGGCTACACGGGCCGCAGCGAAGTCGTTCGGGAGGCCTCCCGGAACCTGCTGGGCGAGTTCGAAGACAAGAAACTCGAAGGGCGGGATCTGATGGGCGTCGTGACCGTCGTCTTCGATCACGAGACCTCAAGCGCCGAGGAACGGATGATGGCCATTAGACACGACCACGAGGACCTGGTCGTCTCGAACGTCCACAACCACGTCGGCGATCACTACTGTATGGAGCTTTTCACGCTCGAAGGGACGCTTGAGGACATCTCGACGTTCGTCGGGAAAGTGCGGGCGACGAGCGATATTCTCTCGGTCGATTACTCGGTGGTGCCGATCGATGACTTCGGCGCGGCACTCGCCGAATGAGAGCGCGATCCCAATAGCGGCCGATCGAGGCGGTCCGTCATCGGCCTGACCCGTAGCCCAATCAATCCAGCGACGGTTCGATCCGAGCACGGCCGGCGGTAAGAATAACAACAGGATATATACCTGCTCGGTCCTCTTATTATATTGTGAGCACTACACAATACAAATCGGGGGTCGCGGACGGATCGATGACTGGGGTACAGTGGCTCGCGGTGGTACTGGTCGTTATAACCGGGGTGCTACACGTCTTCGCAGGTGTCGTCGAGGGACGAATTCCTGTTGCACTCGCGGGGGTCGGATACGCCGGTGCACTGGTATTGTTCTTTTTGAACTATCGGCGACGGCTCCTCTACGCGATCGGGATCCCCTACACGGCCGTACAGATCCCGCTTTGGATCGTCGCCAAATCGGAGTACGGGATGGTCGACTACGTCGACAAAGCGGTGCAGGTCGTCTTGATACTGGTCCTGGCGTACCTCTACCTGAACGCCTCCGACCGCTAGCGGTCGTTGCAGGCGCGGATCTCGGCGCGGCTGTCGTCGGGTGGGAGTGTCGGTTCCGGTACGCTGTGTCCGTAGCGAAAGGAGCTATGAGGATCGAGGACAATCGATAGGGGAATGACTGACCGCGAAACGCCGGGCCGGGGACGAACGCCCGAAGCCCGCGAGATCGCCCCGGCCGCACCCGAGGAGTTCGGTCTCACGCAGGTGTGGTGGGGCGACGGCAAAGGAAAGACGACCGCGACGCTCGGGATGGCCGCCCGGGCGGCGGGTCACGGCTACCGGGTCCACATGCTTCAGTTCATGAAGGGCGGCGCGGACAGCGTCGAGGACGTCCGCGGCGAATACAACGCCATCGCGGCGCTGCCCGGACTCAGCTACGAGAACCTCGGTCATTACGGCTGGCACGCGATGAACGACGGGACCGAAGAGCGCGACCACGAGGCCGAAGCGAGGGCAGGTTTCGAACGGGCGAAAGAACTCGTTTCGGCCGCCGAAGCCGCTGATCTTTCGACCCCGTTCGACCTCAACGCGCCGGCCGACGAGGGGATGCATATGCTCGTCCTCGACGAGGTGCTCTACGCTGCCGACCGCGGACTCGTCGATCCACAGGCCATCGTCGAACTCGTCGAGACGAAACCCGACGACCTCGAACTCGTTCTTTCGGGGAGTCACAGTCGCCCCGAGTACCTCATCGACGCTGTGGACCTCGTCACGAACGTCCGCAAAGAGAAACACCCGATCGACGCCGGCCAGCGCGCACGGAAAGGAACCGAGTACTGATACCACTGTCTCGCACTCGAACGCTTTCGGTCCGTGGCTGCCGTCCGGGGATTTTTGTACCGGTGTGTCGTGGCGGGAGATATGACGGATCCCGAAAGCGACCCCGACAGCGAGCAGGCCGTCACAGTCGAGACGACGGGCTACGTCGGTCGGATCACGCTCGATCGTCCGGAGGCGATGAACACGTTTAGCACGGAACTCGCTCGCGAACTCGACGAGGCGCTCCGATCTCATGACGCCGATCCGGAGGTGCGCGCGGTCGTGATTGACGGCGCGGGTCCCGCCTTCTCGGCCGGGATCGACCTCTCGGAGCACGACGACTACGACGACGAAGCGGCCTACGAGTCGTGGGTCGCGAAGATGGAGGAGCCGTTTTCGACGATCACGGAGGTCGGAACGCCCGTGATCGCCGCCGCCCACGGCCACGCTGCCGCCAATGGACTGGGCCTCGTCGCGGCGTGTGATCTCGCGGTCGCGGCAAGCGGCACCCAGTTCGGCGCGACCGCGCCGAAGGTCGGCCTGTTCTGTATGGGTCCGGCCGTCCCGCTCATCGACGCGGTGGTCCGCAAGCGGTGTCTGGAACTCCTCTTGACCGGCGAGTTGATCGACGCCGAAACCGCCCGGGAGTGGGGACTGATAAATCGGGTCACCGAGGCGGGCGATCACGTCTATGCGGCGATGGAGTACGCCGAAACGATCGCCGAAAAGAGCCCGACAGCGATCCAACACGGCAAGGAGGCCTACTACGAGATGACCGGGATGGGCTACGTCGAGGCCCTGGAGTACTCGAACGAACAGTTCGCGTCGCTGTGTGCGACTGCGGACGCCGACGCCGGAATCGAGGCGTTCCTGCAGGGCGAGCCGCTTTCTGCCGACGAGTGGCCCGAACCGTGAGGGGGTCGACTATCGGCTCTTTTCTTCGATGTCCTCGACGATCTCGGGGTTTCTGAGCGTGCTGGTGTTGCCCAACGCTTCGCCGTTGGCGATATCCTCCAGTAGCCGCCGCATGATCTTTCCGGAGCGCGTCTTCGGAAGCTCGGGGGTGAAAATAACCTCCTCGGGTCGAGCGATGGGGCCGATCGCGTCCTCGACGCCATCGATGATCGCCTGCTCCATCTCTTCGTCCTCCTCGTATCCGTCCTCCAGGATGGCGTAGACGTAGACGGCCTCGCCTTTCATCTCGTGGTCGCCGCCGACCGTCGCGGCCTCGGCGACGCCCTCGACGTCCACGACCGCAGATTCGATCTCCATCGTGCCGAGGCGGTGCCCCGAGACGTTGATCACGTCGTCGACGCGGCCGAGGATAGTGATGTAGCCGTCATCGTCGATCTTCGCACCGTCCTCGGGGAAGTAGACCCACTCGTCGTCGTCCGGGTCGGAGTACGCCGACCAGTACTCGTTGATGAACCGCTCGTCGTTGCGGTACAGCGTCCGGAGCATCCCGGGCCAGGGCCGATCGACGATCACGTAGCCGGCTTGTCCGGGCTCGACTTCCCCGCCGGTCTCGTCGACGACTTTGGCACTGATCCCGGGCAGCGGCGGCCCCGCCGAGCCGGGTTTCATCTCCCCGATCGCTGGCAGCGTCGTGATCATCATTCCGCCGGTTTCGGTCTGCCACCAGGTGTCGACGATCGGACATTCCTCGTTGCCGATGTGCTTGTAGTACCACTTCCAGGCTTTGGGGTTGATCGGCTCGCCCACGGTGCCGAGCAGCCGGAGGCTCGACAGGTCGTGCTGTTCTGGATACTTGCTTCCCCACTTCATGAACGCCCGGATCGCGGTCGGCGCGGTGTAGAGCTGGTTGACCCCGTAGTTTTCGACGATCTCCCAGAGCCGGTCCTTGTCGGGGTAGTCGGGCGTTCCCTCGTACATGACGCTCGTCGTCCCCAGCGCGAGCGGCCCGTAGACGATGTAGCTGTGGCCCGTGATCCAGCCGATGTCGGCCGCACACCAGTAGGTGTCCTCGGGTTTGACGTCTAGCACCGCATGCGAGGTCCAAGAGACGTACGAGAGGTACCCGCCTGTCGTGTGTTTGACGCCCTTCGGTTTGCCCGTCGTTCCTGACGTGTACATGAGAAACAGCATGTCCTCGGCGTCGCGGGAGACCGGGTCGACCGTCGCACCTGCCTGGTCAGCGACCAACTCATCGTAATCGAACTGGTCCTCGTCGAGGTCGTGTTCGAGCTCCTCGCCGAGCCGGTCGACGACGACCGTCGTCGTCCCGTGCTCAACCTCTTCGAGTCCCTCGTTGGTCTTCGAGAGGTGATCGAGCGGATCGCCACGGCGGTAGTAGCCGTCGCAGGTGACGAGGTGCTCCGAGTCCGCCGCGTTCATCCGAGTTGCCAGGGCGTCAGCCGAAAAGCCCGCGAAGACGACCGAGTGCGGCGCGCCGATGCGGGCGCACGCGAGCATCGCGATCGGCAACTCGGGGATCATCGGCATGTACATCGTCACGACGTCGTCTTCCTCGACGCCGAGATCGCGCAGCGCCGCCGCGAACTCGTTCACCTCGCGGTGGAGTTCCTCGTAGGTGAACTCGCGGGTCTCGCCGAGTTCGCCCTCCCACTGAATCGCGAGTTCCTCGCCGCGCTCGTCAAGGTGCCTGTCGAGGCAGTTCGCCGAGGCGTTGAGTTCCCCGCCCGTGAACCACTCGTAGAACGGCTCGTCGTCGTCGACAAGGACCTCGTCGTACTCCTCCTCCCACTCTAACAGGTCGGCGGCCCGCTCCCAGCAGTCGGGCCAGTTCTCTTCGAACGCCTCGTAGACCGCCGGATCCGAGACGTTCGCCCCCTCGACGAACGACTCCGGCGGCTCGAAGGAGTCCTGCGCTTCGAGCCGGGCTTCCAGTTGCGTCTCTTCGGGATCGGACATGGCGTTGTAACCGACAGTTTCGTGTATAATAATGATTGTTGTGTGTAAACACGATATCATAACCTACGCCGTCGAACGGCGAAAACCGTATGTCCCCGCCATTCTCACTCCCTGTGTGACCCGCGCCGAGACTGTTCTCATTGCTGGCACGGCGAGCCACGTCGGCAAATCGACCGTCGCGACCGGGCTCTGCCGATTGCTCGCCGACAGCGGGATCGACGTGGCGCCGTTCAAAGCCCAGAACATGTCGAATAACGCGCGCGCGGTCGCCCGGGAGAACGGCGACGGGTTCGGCGAGATCGGCGTCTCCCAGTACGTCCAGGCGAACGCCGCCGGTATCCCGGCGACGACCGATCACAATCCGATCCTGTTGAAACCCCGCGGCGAGGGCGAATCCCAGCTCGTCGTCGACGGCGAGGCGGTCGGGCATTTCCCCTCGCGCGAATACTACGATACCCACTGGGAGCGCGCCCGTGAAGCCGCCGTCGCCGCCCACGCGCGGCTGGCGGCGGCACACGACGTGATCATCGCGGAGGGGGCCGGCTCGATCGCCGAGATCAACCTCCACGACCGGGACTTGGCGAACCTCGAGACGGCTCGCTTTGCCGACGCTGACGTGGTTTTGGTCGCCGACATCGAACGCGGTGGCGTCTTCGCCGCCCTCGTCGGCACGCTCGAACTCCTGCCATCGGACGTCCGTGACCGCGTCGTCGGCGCAGTGATCACCAAGTTCCGGGGCGATCGGTCCATCCTCGACCCCGGCCTTGCGGCCTTCGAGGACCGGACCGGTGTGCCCGTTTTGGGCGTGCTTCCGTACGACGACCCCGGCCTCCCGGAAGAGGACAGCGTTTCCCTTCCGGACCCGGACTCGACGGCGACGATCGGTGCCGACGACGGCGTCGACGACGCGCGATCGATCACGGTCGCGGTGCCGCGGTTCCCCCGGGCGTCGAACGTCACCGACGTCGAACCGCTCGCTCGGGTCCCCGGCGTTCGGGTCCGATTCGTTCCGCTTTCCGCCCCGCTCCGAGCCGATGCGGTCGTCCTCACCGGCACGAAGAACACGGTCGACGACGCGATCGCGGCACGTGAGGCCGGTCTCTACGAGTCGCTTCGGGCCTTCGAGGGCCCGATCGTCGGGCTGTGTGGCGGCTACCAGTTGCTCGGCGAGCGGCTTCGCAACGCTGCCGTCGAGGGAACGGGCGAAACGGAGACCGTTCCGGGTGCCGGGCTGTTGCCGATCGAAACCCGATTCAGCCCCGAGAAGACGGTCAAGGCGGTCGAACGCCGACTCCGGGGCTGTGGGCCACTCGACGGTGCCGAGGGCGTCGTTTCCGGCTACGAGATCCACATGGGGGACAGCGAGCATCTCACACCCCTCGATCGGCCCTTCGAGAGCGACGGCGCGGCCCTCGGCGCGGTCCTCGGAACCTACCTCCATGGGCTCTTCGAGAACCGGATCGCCCGCGAGGCGTTCGTCGAGCGGATCTACGCCTCGGTCGGATGCGACCGACCTGAAACAGGGGGCGACGACAGATCGCCCTACGAGCGCGCTGCCGCCCTCGTCTCGGCGATGGATCTCGACCCGCTCGGTATCGACCTCAGTGTCGATGACGACCGATAGTTACAGCCGGCCGACGGTGACGTAGAACGGAACGGTTTCTTCGCGGCGGTACTCGCCTCGCTTGAGTTGGCGGGCGGCTTCCCGACCCATCTCGCGCCACGCCGCGCGCAGCGAGTCGAGCGCCTCCTCGCTGCCCGCCATGGTCGCTCGCCGATCGCGGAGTCCCGCACCGCTCGCTTTCCGCCCGACTGCCGTCACGTCGGCGTCGGAGTACGGCGGTTCGATCGCGAGCGTCTGCTCGTATCGCGTCGTCGTGACGTCGGACAGCCCGGCCGACCGGAGCAGGTCGGCGGCGTCGGAGCCAAGTTCCACGTCGGTGTCGACGCCCGCCAGATACCGCCGTCGTGCCTGCCCCGCCAGCCGGCCTTCGGACTCGACGCTCGATTCGATCGTCACCGCGCCGTTATCGGGTTCGATGCAGGCGACCAGATCGCGACTGACCCGGGCGAATTCCTCGATCGCGCGGCCGGGTTCCGGGAGGTTGATCAAGAGCGCCTGGCAGACGACGAGATCGAAACGCCCCTCGGCGAAGGGAAGACAGTAGGCGTCGCCCTGCACGGTCGGCCCTTCGAGTTCGGCCAGGAGTCCGGCGTCGCGATCACAGCCGACGACCTCGCCGGAGGACTCCTCGCGGAGCACCCGGGTCAGCGCTCCCTCGCCGCAACCGACGTCGAGGACGCGATCGCGAGTTTCGAGTTCGAGTCCCGATAGCGCCGCCCGACTGTCGGCCCACATCCCCCGACGGGTCTCCCGCAAGTAGTCGGCGTCGAACTCTCGCATCGTCGGTGTTTGGCCAGTACTGTTCAAAAGCGCTCCGCCCGACGGTCCCCACGGCTCTCAATTCCGAAGCAATGGATACGCGATCACTCCGGCCGCGAGGATCCCGACCCCGAAAGCGACGAGCAAGACCCGATAGCCAGCGGTCGGCGTCGGGAAGGCGTTCTCCGCGAGAGCGGTAAAGGCGATCGGCCCGACCGTCTGCCCGAGCCGGAGTACGCTGGTTCGCATCCCCATCATGCCGGCCCGAAGTCGATCGGAAACCGCAGTCACGATGGTCGTATCGATCGACGGCATTACGAGCCCGAACCCGACGCCGAACGCCAAAAGTGATACCCCGACGAAGACCGGTGACGGGGCGAGCCAGACGCCGATGAGACTACACCCGTAGGCGACGAATCCGAGCGCGATCAGCTCCGGGCCGCTCCGCCACTTTGAGATCCGCCCGTACTGCGAGGAGACGACGGCGCTGGCGAGCGCTACCATCGAAAGCGTGAGGCCGATCTGTCCCGACGAGAGGCCGAACTCGTCGTTCAACAACAACGGAATAGCGGTCTGGACCGCGCCGTAGAAGACGAAAAAGACGACGAAGATCGCCGCGAAGATCACCAACGGCTGGGGGCTAGTGATGACACGGGAGAGCCCGCCGAGGTAAGTCCGGATGTCGTCCGGTTCGGTCCCCTCCGGTTCCGGGAGGGCGACGACGGCGACGACGGCGACGAGGATTCCGATCCCGAAGAAGAAAAACGGGACGTTCCAGCGGATCCCCGCGAGCCCTCCGCCGATGAGCGGATACAGCGCCGCGCCGGTGCCGATCGTACTCGAGTTGACACCCATGACGGCGTTGCGGCGCGCGCCCTCGTAGACGTCGCCGATGAGCGTCACCGCGAGCGTGACGAGCGCGCTCGCGCCGATGCCCTGCAGAAACCGGAGGACCAACACGTCGCTGAAGTCCCTGGCGAAGGCGATCCCCACCCCGCCGATCCCGAAGACGAAAAGCAGCGGAATGATGACCCGCCGCCGGCCGATCCGGTCGGCGATCAGCCCGATAAACGGCGTCAGGAACACGCCCGGAAGCGTGTACACAGTAATGACGAGCCCGATCTGAGCGTCCGAGACCCCGAAGACGCCACGGAGCTCCGGGAGGAGGGGACTGATGAGCGAGACGCCCATCACGCCCATCAGCGAACTCGCGAGAATAACGTGCAACGTCGGCGACCGCCACGGGACGATCGAGCCCTCGCCTTCGTCGCTCGCTGCACACATCGTCGCGTACATGTGCTCGGTGGCGGGGACGGATTAAAAAACGCGGTTCGGTTGCTATCCGGGCGACGATCGAAAGACGTGATTCGGACCGACGACGAGTGTTACGCCCCGTGCAGTTCCCGAACCCGTTCGATGTTCCAGTCGTAGGACTTGCCGTCCTCGGTCGGCGTCTCGAGCACGAGGGGGACGTCCGCCACCGCGTCGTGATTGATGAACGCGCGCATCCCTTCTTCACCGATCAGTCCCTCGCCGACGTGGGCGTGTTCGTCCTTGTTCGTGCCGCAGGCGTGTTTCGAGTCGTTGAGATGGACGCATTCGAGATGTTCGAGCCCGACGGTCTCCTCGAAGCGCTCGAACGTTTCGTCGACGCCCGCCGGCGTCGAGAGGTCGTAGCCGGCGGCGAACATGTGTGCCGTATCGAGACAGACGTCGAGATCCAGCGCACAGCGATCGAGAACGCCGGCGAGTTCCTCGAACGTGCCGCCGAGTTTCGTCCCGCTGCCGGCGTCGGACTCGATCAGGACGGTGACGTCCTCGGGGACGTCGAGTTCCTCGAGCGCCGAGGCCGCGTTGTCGAGACCGTTCTCGACGCCGGCCCCGGTGTGCGCACCGAGATGGACGTTGACGTAGGGAATGTCGAGTTTCGCTGCCGCGTCCACTTCGGCCTGCATCGAATCGATCGATTTCTGTCGGAGACCGTCCTTCGGCGTACAGAGATTGACGAGATAGGAACTGTGAATGACCCACGGTTTGACGCCGTTCTCGGCCGAGTGTTCCCGGAACCGGTCGGCTTCCTCCTCGCCGACGTTCGGGTCCTGCCAGACCTGCGGCGAGTGTGTGAAAATCTGCCCGCAGTTACCGTCGTATTCGATCTGTTCTTCGACCGCGTTGTCGATCCCCCCCGCGATGGAGGTGTGAGCGCCGATCCGGAGCATGGGGTATCTCCGGGCAGACGCCGCATAGGGGCTTCGGATTCGGCGCTATTCGTCGACCGCCGGCCGGCCGTCGTCGGGGACGTTCGGAGCGCCGACGACGAGCCAGACGTGTTCGTCGGGACCCTCGCCGTCGTTGAGGACCTGCCGAGGCGTCTCAGGTGGGATCCGGAGGGCCGATCCCTCTGGAACGTCCATGTGCTCGTCGTCAATCCGGATGCGGCCGGGCCCGGACAGGACGTAGTAGAACTCCTCCTGTTCGGTCTGTCGGTGATAGCTCATCGAGTCGCCCTCCGAGAGATACCAGACTTTCGGGCGCATCTCCGTACAGCCGAGCGTTTCGAAGAGGTCGGCGTGCATCGTCCCGGAGACCGCCGAGGGCTCCCGTTCGATGTCCGGGACCTGAACCATGCTGTATTCGTCGGTCATACGCACGGGAGTGGTCGGAGTTATTTAGTTCTGTGTGCCCGCCGTCGGGCCGGTACCGCCTGCCGGAACGACGCCGCGGTGTTGGAAACGTCGGGAACAGCAGCTCACGACGTCGGGTCGGTCCGATCTCGGACCCACCGATCGGCATCGTACTTTTCGTCGACGAGTTCGGCGGCGCGTTCGCGCTCGGCATTGGTCCATCCCCCTGATTCGGCGTCGGCCCACTCGGCGAGCGATTCGGTCAGCCGATCGACGAACGTCGATCTGTCGGGCTGCTCGCCGAGCACATCCGTAACGCCGCAGACACGATCGGCGAAGTCGTCCGCCGAGACCGGCGGGTCGGCGAACGGCTCCAGATGAGCGGCCGGGTCCGAAGCGAACGTGAGCGAGCCGTGCTGGACGACCGCCTCCCGGGTCCGATACTGGGCGTTGCCGGCGACCTTCCGGCCGTCCGGTCCGACGAGGTCGTGGGCTGGATCGAGCCCGAGGAGATAACACAGCGGCTCCCAGAGCGGTTCCGACTCGCCTTCGGCGAACCCGATATTGGCGCCAATCGCCGCGAAGGCGTCGAAAACGGGCTCTAAAAGCGCCCGGTAACAGGCCGTGACGTCGCCCGGGAACGCCGATCGTGGCGCGATGATCGAGTACGCCACGTCGCCGAACCCGTCGTGATAGATCGCGCCCCCGCCAGTCTGCCGTCTGGTGACGTCGACGGCGTGTTCATCACAGTACGTCCAATCGACGACGTCGGCATCGTTGCCGTAGCCGAGCGAGACGGTGCTCGGAGTCCATCGGTAGAGCCTGACCGTCGCCGGGCCGCCCGAAGCGACGGTCTCGGCGGCCACCTCGTCGAGCGCCATCGCCATCGCCCCGCCGAGCCGTTCTTCCGGAATGAGCCGCCACTCCATACAGGCTGTGTCGTCGGGGCCGACAAAGCGGTTGCGGCTCACCCCGTAACGTGGGCCAGCGGAGATATCGGATCGTTCGCCTGGCTCTTTCCCAAGATAGCGAACCAGCGGGACCGACCACCGTAGAGGGGCTGTCGTCTCTATCTCTCAGCCATCGCCCAGTACGAGCCGACGATGGCCGTCAAAAGACTACGACAATCCGTATGCGTTGGCGCATACATTCGTGCGGGACATCGCGTCCCTACTGGACAAATTCGACACCGGAAATTTCAAACCGTGCGCCACCACTGGACCGTTCCACCACCCTGACCTCCCAGCCGTGGGCATCCGCGACCTGTTTGACGATACTCAAACCGAATCCGACGCCGTTCTCCTGGGTCGAATAGCCGGCCGAAAAGATCTTTTCGCGGTCCTCATCGTCGATCCCGGAGCCATCGTCTTCGACATAGAACCCCTCATCGAGAGGCCCGACAGTGACTGTTACGTCCTCGCCGCCGTGTTCGACCGCGTTTCGAAGGAGGTTTTCCAGCAACTGGGCGAGTCGATCGACATCTGCTTTGATGATCGTGCTCTCAAAGGTCCCGTCCGCATACTGCAACGTGGCTCCCTCAGCGTCGTCAGCGACCAGTTCCCATGCATCAGCGACGACGTCTTCGACGACGACCGACTCCAATGACCCGATATCCCGTCCCTCGCGAGCCAACCAGAGGAGATCCTCGATAATCCGGTCCATCCGCCCGGCGGCAGACTCGATGGCAGCAAGGTGCTCACTCTCACAGCGTTCCTGTGCGAGTTCTACCCGTCCGTTGATGACACGGAGCGGGTTTCGAAGGTCGTGGCTGACGAGCCCGGTGAACTCTTCGAGAGATTCGTTGTGTCGACGCAGCTCTTCTTCCGTCTCTTTGCGGTCCGTAATATCTCGGAGGACGCCAGCAGTCCCGCGAAATTCACCGTCCTCGCCGGGCGGGAGGAGTGCCAGATGGTTTTCGGACGGGATCCGATCACCGTCGGCAGTGACGCTCGTTATCTCCCGCGTGGCGGTCCGTTTGTCGTCGGTCGACAGGAGTTCGTGAATTGCGTCACGTCCACGCTCGACGTCTGCTTCGGGGAGTACCGTCGAAGCGTGTTGGCCGAGGATTTCCTCGCGTCCGTATCCCATCTTTTCGACGAACGCCTCGTTGACGAAGGTGAAACAACCGCTCGAATCAATCGCGTAGATCGGATCTCCCAGCGCTTCGACGATCGTCTCGTAGCGCTCTAGTCCACGTTCGCGTTCCTTGCGCTCCGTGACATCGCGCGTGAACCCGGCAATCCGAACGACAGCCCCGTCATCGTCGACGATGGGTTGTCGCTTCACTCGGACCCATCTGGTTTCGCCGTCCTTCAGAATCCGGTACTCGATATCGGTCGGCTGGCCGTCCAAAACACGTCCGAGCGACTCCCTGACGAACTCTCGATCATCGGGGTGGACACTGTTGAGGAAATCGCGCGGATCCGCTTCGAGTGCCTCCCTGGGACGCCCCCAGACGTCTTCGTAGCCGGAAATAAACACTGTCTCTTGCCAGTCACGATCGAACAAAAAGACACAGTCAGTGACGTTTTCGGCGATTTCCCGGAGGCGTTGCTGGGTTTCCTCGGCTTCCCGGCGGGCCCGGTACTGTTCGACGGCGTTCCGGATCCGGTTGGCGAGAACAGTGTACTGACTGGTTGCGGATCCCTTCTGCAGATACTCGGTCACGCCGGTAGAGATCGCCTCGCTCGCGATCTCTTCGGATCCTTTGCCCGTATACAGAACGAACGGAAGATCCGGATGCTCCTCCCGAACGGCTTTGAGAAACTCGATGCCGTTCTGCCCGGGCATGTCGTAGTCCGAAACGATGCAGTCGACATCGGCCTCGTGAAGATAACCCAATCCCTCAGCGACGCTCGTCACGGTCTCGACGGAGAGGCTGTCGTCCTCGCGTTCGAGAAATGTCGCGGCCATCTCGGCGAAATCGGGCTCGTCATCGACATGCAGAACACGAATCATGTCAGTAGAGCTCATAGACCTTCGTTCATATAGTGGCCCCTACAGGGATCAGTAATAAAGATGTCTCCCATACCATCGGATAAAATCCGCGTATGCGTACTACGCCTCCCTCGGCCCGGACCGATACTGGCACCTCCCCGGCACGAATCGACCCGTTCGGATACTGGCAACCCATCAATCACAAAACTGCGGGGCTGTCCGATACGGACTGTTGTGACGATTCACCGATCTCTACCCGTTGGAGCCTGACTGTGACTGGTAACAGACCTCAATACTCCGTATGCAACAGCGGCGACCGTTCAGTCAGCGTCCGGGTTGAGTCGAGAGCCATCGAGCGACCGGGACTGATCCGGTTGGACGAGGTCGTGGATCTCGGCTTTGAGGCTCCCGTACTCTTCGATGATGTCCTGGGCAGTGATGATCCCGAGGAATTCCATCTCCTCGACTACGACGAGTTTCTTGATATTCTCCTCATGCATGCGCTGTGTGGCCCGTCGGAGCGTCTTGTCGGGTGGTATCGTGATCAGCGGACTACTCATCACCTTCCGGATCGGGATCTCCGTGAAGGGCCGTTCGGTGACCGCCCCGGCGTACAGCGAATCGGTTTCCGTGACGATTCCCGCCGGCGTATCCGCCTCGCAGACGACCACACTGCCGACACGGTTTCGGAGCATCCGTTCGACCCCACTCTGAAGCGATTCCTCAACTGAACAGGTGACAAGACCGGCCGTCATAGCCGCCTCGACAAGCATACGCCCTCTTTCCAAGCGGTCTATTTAACGCATTTGGCGAACTCGCCGTTTCCCGGCCGGCTACGCGTCCCGTACTCGTCTGACTCCCTGCCGATCCTGAATCGGATCAACCGCTTCATCCCGCTCACGAAGCCTCCGGGAAAAAATTCAACCCGTTACCGGACGCGCACAGTCGACGTGCGGGAGCCGTGCTTGATCGGTACGTACCGATCGGCGGTGACATGTGCTGGATCAAACGTTCCGATCGTCAACTGCTGATTGGAACATTATAGATCAACCGCGGATAGCTGTCGTGTCGCAGGCGAGCCTTGGAACGATCACATCTCTCGGGGCAACTCGACGACGAATACACTGCCCTCTGGTTCGGTATCCTCGACCCAGACGTCGCCGCCGTAGCGATCAACCAGCGTCCGGACGAGATACAGTCCCAAGCCTGTCCCCTCACTGTCGAGACCTTTCTCTCCCTCTTCGAAGATCTGCTCTTTTCGATCGTCCGGAACACCGGGACCGTTGTCAGCGACACGAACTTGAACCACTTCGTCGTCAACTGTCGCCGAAACAGTGACTTCGGGCAGCTCCTTGTTGTTGTGAACGATAGCGTTTTTCAGTAAATTCCGGAACACCGAGTCCAGCATCCCGTCAGCTATTACGTTGACGTCCGCGATCGCTCCATCGACGGAGACGATGGCGCGTTCGTAGTCGGCCCGCACGTCGTCGATCTGTTCTTCGAGGACAGATCGGACAGCTACCGGCGTGCGGTCTGCCTCCGAGCGGAGCAACAGTTTAGTGACATCCCCGGCAGTTTGAGTGATGTCGACAGCTTCTCGACCTGCCTCCAAGACCTGCCGGAGATACGTTTCCCCGTCGTCTTCCACGTAGTCTCCCAGCATATCGCTATACGCGAGTACGAGCTGGAGGGCGTTGCGGACGTCGTGTCGAACGACCTCGTTGAGCACCTCCAGATTGTCACGCTGGCGCTCGATGGTCTGTTCGTACTCCTTGCGCTCGTCGATGTCGAGATGGATGCCGACGGCTCGAACCGGGTCACCGTCCCCGTTACGCTCGGCGATTTCACCGACAGCGCGGATCCATTTCCAGTCGCCGTCGGCGGTCCGCATCCGGTGTTCCGTATCGTAGAGGGCTGTTTTGCCCTCGATATGATCGTCTATCGCCTCTTTGACTCGGCCAAGGTCGTCGGGATGAGCGCGCTGTTCCCACTCCTTGAGGTGCGGCTCCATCTCATCGGTCGAGTGGCCGAGCATCCGGGCCCATTGCTCGTTGAATTCGAGTTCGTCGGTGGTCATATCCCAGTCCCAGATGCCGAGATTTGCGCCCTCTACGGCGAGTTCGAACCGCTCTTTGAGCCCCTCAAGTTCCTGCTGGCGCTGTTTCTGTTCAGTAATATCGGTTGAGACGCCACAGACCGCCGTGATTTTTCCGGACTCGTCGTAGACCGGTGATTTCCGCGTCAGCCGAACACTGTTTCCCGCTGTCGTCGGAACGGCCTCTTCTATCTCGAGTACCTCACCGCTCTCGATCACCTGCCGGTCGTCTGAGCGAGCCTCTTCGGCGACATCCGGGGGGAGGATATCACTGTCGGTCAGCCCGAGGATCTCACCGTCGTCTACGTTGAACAGGTCACGGCAGGCCTGATTCATCAGCAGATACCGACCCTCTGTGTCTTTCAAAAACACCGCCGCGGACATTGTCCCCAAGACAGTCTCGAACCGACGGTTGAGACGCTGCAGTTCCCGCTCCTGTTCTTTCTTTTCGGTAATATCACGAGCGACCCCGACTATCTGGGACACCTGCCCGTGTTCGAAAATCGGGGAGAGTTTCGTCAGCCAGTGGCTGCTCCCCCCCGGTAACTCCAGAACTTCTTCGTACTCGATCGTTTCTTTTTGTTCGACACAGCGGCGGTAGTTCCCCTCGACAGCTGCCCCCTGTTCGTCCCCGAGAAGTTCCCGCGGTGTCTGGCCGCGGAACTCGTCTTCGGAAAACCCCGTCTGTTGTCGGTGTGAGGCGTTGTTTCGTCGAAAGACAAAATTATAGCCGTCGCCGGTCCGTTCAACATCGATCAGAAAGACGGCATCCTCCATCTTGCGGAAGATTACCTCATAGACGTTCTCTGACTCACTACCGATCGTCTCAGTATCGGCGTTAGAACGTTTGTCCATACGATTTTCTCTATGACAGATAGGCCACGTTGCCAATTATATCCTGCGGACTCACTCGGTGGACGAACTCCGTTTGTGCGGTGAAATGAAACCAACGTATAACAAATCAACTCAGCTAACGGGTATCCTGTGTAAAATATCTAATTTGTGCAGACCCCCGCTCGCTTCCTTTGTTCCGCACGCTAGCTGGTCACAGTAGCACAGCCCTGTTAGTGAAGTACCTCGGGGGCAAGCCCCGAGGCACTCTGCCTGTTAATCCGTAGAACGGAGCAGACAAGAGCAGTCTGCACTTCGGTGCAGCGGTATCGACGACCGTATCAGGGCAAAAGCTTCCGGTCGAGCCGCTCGACCGTCCGCTCGGCGACCGTTCGGAGGTTGACCGTATCCTCGCGGTTGTAGGAGACGAGCGTCTCTAGGGCGCCGTCGACGCCGCGTTCGTGCTCGCGCCACAGCCGGACCGCGTCTTCCCCCGAGATGTCCGGTCGGTCGCGCTCGACGCCGACCTCGGGTTCGATGGTCTTCAGTCCGCCCGTCAGCCCGACGCGCCTGCAGGGATACATGAGATCGAGATGCGGCGCGTCGATATCGAGGTCGAAGGACGATTCGAGGAAGGGGACGTCGAACCGTGCGCCGTTGAACGTGATCAAAAGCGGCGCATCGAGGAGTTCCCGGAGGTTCTCGGGCGTCAGGTCGTCGCCGCGAACGAGCGTCTCGGTTCGGCCGCCGCGGTGAGCGCTCACGCAGGTCACATCGTTGTGCTCGTGGTTCAGCCCGGTCGTCTCGATGTCGAAGAAACAGGCCTCCTCGCGGAAGTTCTCGTAGAGTCGCCATCGTTCGCTTTTCGGTAATGCCCGCTCGAAGAACGCCGAGTCGCCCTCGGCCAGTCGCGGCCGGGCGCGTCCGATGAACGACTCGATCCGGTCGGCGGTCGTCGGGCCACACAGCGTCGGGTCGAACTCCGACCAGGTCCGGGCCCCGGACTCCCAGAGCTCTCGCTCCGTCGTCTCGCCGACACCGTCGACGCCGATGTACGTACTTTCGAGTCGCACGAATGCCCTTCGGACGGGCAACCCCCTAAATCGCTCGCTCGACGGTCGGGCGATTCAGCCCGGAACCGGCTGTTCGAAGAGCCGATCGCCCGTCTCTTCACAGACGACGGCGACGACCGTCTCCGAACTGCAACAAGAGGTGACGGTCTCTTCGGTCATTTCGACGCCGCCCTCCGCGGTCGGACAGGTCTCGAGGAACATCCTGAGGCTCCCGAGGAGCTGTCCCTTCGCCTCCGGCTCGTACGCCGCCCACTCGTCGAGCCACGAACCGAGCCGCCGGCTCGCGGCCACGTCGGCGACCAATGCGGCGTACGACGGCCACATACCGGCATTGTATCGCGGCCCTTCGCCGATCTCGTCAGTTCCGTACTGCAGCGCGTACGCGCCGCCGCCTCTCGCTTCGAGTTCGAACTCGCCGGGATCGTCGTCGAACCCGAACGCCGCGACCGCGTCTTCGGTGTCGATCCCCGAGTCGACGGCGCTTTCGATCGCCCCCAGCCAGTCGTCCTCGAAGGCCGATGTGAGACAGAGATCGTCGCGGTCCTCGCAGGGTTCGAGGATGCCTGCTTCGAGAAAGTACGCCTCGAGGTCGTCCGGGACCGTCGCCGCCTCGTCGTCGGTCTGCTCGGTGGCCCCGTCTTCCTCGGCCGTCGTCTCGGGTGATGCGCCGAGTCCAGTCGCGAGGTCGGCGGCCGGCTCCTTTCCGAACCATCGAAGTACCGTCGGCGGGAGGTACCGCTTCGTCAACTCGGGCGTCCCGGGGACGAGATAGCCCCGGAGATAAATCAGCGCGAGCGATCCGGCGACGGTGCCTGCCCCGGCCGGCTTCGAGCGCTTCGAGACCGCCACCCCAACGACGGCCGCGATGAGCACGTTCACGACGGTGCACGGTAGACACCGGTTCTCTCCGGTGTATTCCGGCTGCCGAACCGTCCTGAGGAGTTCGCGTATCATTCGGTCGTAGTTCGGTCCTCACCGATCATTTGCTTTCCGGGACGCCCCAAGACGTCCGGCGCCCGGCGGTCGGAATTGAACGCTGAGTCGGAGAGAGGGATTATATACGCTATTTGCGCTTTGTTATGTATGAGAGTTTCAAGCGGCGTCTCCGGTCTGGACCCACTCGTCGGGGGTGGGCTCCCTCCGGGCCGTCTCTACGTGCTGTCCGGCCCGCCGGGAAGCGGCAAGACGACGATCTCGACGCAGTTCCTCGTCGACGGGGCTCGACAGGGCGAGAACTGCCTGTTCGTGAGCATGCACGAGTCACGCGCTGACATCGTCGAGGACATGTCGAGCTACGAGTTCGGCTTCGATCGGGCGATCGAGACCGACCGGCTGACTTTTGTCGACGTGTTCTCCTCGGAGGGCAAGCGGCTCTTTCGCCCCCCGGGAAAACACCGGGACGCGTCGAGTCTCGTCAACCGCCTGACCGGCTTCATCGACTCGAACGGGATCGACCGGGTCGTCATCGACTCGACGATGCTTCTGGAGCACTTCCTCAACGACGCCGAGAGCAACACGATCCAGTTTCTGACCTCGCTGAAACGCACCGACGCGACCGTCGTGTTGATCTCGGAGATGACCGACCCGACGGCCTACGCCGACGAACATTACTTGGCCCACGGGGTCGTCTTCCTCCATAATTTCCTCGAGGACGGCGGTATGCAGCGGGGCATCCAAGTGCTGAAGATGCGCGGGACGGCGATCGACACCGACATCCACGATCTCTCGTTCGACGGCGATGGGGTCTCTGTCGGGACGAAACGGCGGAGTGGGTGACGATGTACGACCGATACTTCGACGAACAGGACGAGTACACCACGACGGAGGTCCTCCGACGGGCGTACGCACTCGGCGTCGCGTCGGTCTGTGACGACCCCGACGACGAGGCGTACGAACGGCTCAAACAACGTTCGCCCGACTCCTACGACCGGAGTATCATCGAACTCGCCTACGACGAAGGGCGGGCGGAGGCGCTCGATCTCGAGGGTACCGTCGAGAACAGCGAAGCGATCTGGGAGCGACTCGTCGAGACGACGCTTGACCCCGAAACGGACGACGGAGCCGATCTTCCGGATGGGCTCCCCGAACTGCTCTCCGGCGGTGACGGGGCCGGTCCGGCCGCGGGATTGCCCGAAAGCCTCGATCTCCCGTCGTTTTTGCGCCGATAACGGCGGTGGCTCGTGCTGTCCGAACACTGGTCTCGGGGCCTACCCGCTGTCGATCCCGTCGCCGACGCGGAGCGTTTCACCGAGATCCGCCTCGGGAACCGACGTAATAAGCATCACCGTATAGAGATGCCCGAACGCGTCCTCGTCGACCCACTCCGGGAGGGTTTCCCTGCGCCGTTCGACGAATCGCCGTCGGAACCTCTCGATCGGTTCGCCGGTGTCCGGGTCGCGTGACGGGACGACACAGCGCGCACAGGCTTTGACCCCTTCGAGGCGGCTCCCGCCGACCTCGAAGCCGGACGGGTCGTCGCCGAGGAACCGGTCTTCCCAAAACGGGGGGACGCCGCCGACCTCGACGTTAGCACGGAGCCGACGTCGAGCGCCCTCGACGGTCATCTCGTCGAACCACGACGCCACTTCCTCGAGCGTGCCGGTGCTGATCACCGAGGGGCCGAGCGTTGGCCGATCGACGAAAGCGGGAGGCTCCCGGCGGCGCAAATCGATCGGTTCCCCGACGAAATCGCTGAACCACTCGCTGGCTTCGTCTCGTTCGGAGGTGAGATCGAACCGTCGCTTGTCGCCGTCCGTGGCGAGCGTGAGTACATTCGTCTCGGGATCGAACCTTGTGGATATCTCGTGAATGGTGTCGATCTGCTTGCCGTTGAGCGTTTCCCCCGCGGCGTCGACCATCGCGTACGCCCGATCGCCGCGTAGCGTCCCGGCGTCGGTGATCTCGACCGCCTCTCGTTCCATCGCGTCGAGTCCCTTGACAGGATAGATCCGGATACTCTCGACGTGTGCCATCATCGGGACTTTCGTTGATCGCCACAAAAAGATACGCCACCCGTTCGCCGCGGCGCCAGTGGGTGTGTCCGAGAGCTTCGTTGCCCTTCGTTCCGAGCTCCGAGGGTTCGTGTCCTCCCCCCCGGGAAGCGCACTCTACGACTCTTCGATGGCGGGTCGATCAGTACTGTTCGATACAGTGAACGTAGATGACAGAAGCATCGATCTCCTATCGCTGATAGCTCCCCCGGCTTGAGCGGATCGGCTTCGGCTCTCAGTATTCGGGCGTATCGAGCGCCATGTGAACGGCCTTCGATTGGGTGTACTCCCGCAGCGCCTCTTTGCCGCACTCCCGTCCGATACCCGAACTCTTGTACCCGCCGAACGGCGTTCCGGGGACGGTCCCGAAGTACTGATTGATCCAGACACTCCCGGCTTCGAGGTCGGCCGCCGCCCGGTGTGCGGTCGACGGATCGCCCGTCATTACCCCGGCGGCCAGCCCGTACGGGACGCCGTTGGCGAGTTCGATCGCCTCCTCGTAGCGCTCGAAGGTCATCACGAACTGCACCGGCCCGAACACTTCTTCCCGGGCGATGCGCATATCCGGCGTCACGTCGTCGAAGACGGTCGGCTCGTAGAACCAGCCGTCCGCTGGGGCATCCGTCGACGGAGCGCCGCCAGCGATCACTTCAGCCCCTTCCTCTCGGCCGAGGTCGACGTATCGCTCTACCTTGTCGTATTGCTCCTCGAAGCAGAGCGGGCCCATCACAGTGTCCTCATCGAGCGGGTCACCCGGCTCGCGGGCCGCTATTTCTTCGCGATACAACCCGAGGAACTCGTCTTTGATGGACTCGTGGAGAATGAGTCGAGTCGCCGAGTCACAGGACTGCCCGACGTTGTAGAACCCGCCGAGTGCCGCCGAAGTGGCCGCCTCCTCTAGGTCTGCGTCGGGGAACACAACGAAGGGGTTCTTGCCGCCGAGTTCCAGCGTCACCGGTGTGATCCCGTCGGCGGCCGCTTCCATCACCGCCTGGCCGGTCGGTACCGATCCAGTGAACGAGAGCTTGTCGACGCCGCTGTGTTCGCTGAGCGGTTTTCCGACCGCCTCGCCGAACCCGGGGACGACGTTGAGGACGCCGTCGGGCAGGATCCCCGCCGAGAGCTGGGCCGCTCTGATAATCGACAGTCCGGCCTGTTCGGCGGGTTTACAGACCACCGTGTTGCCCGTCGGCAGCGCCGCGCCGGTTTTCCATCCCATAAGCGACAGCGGGTAGTTCCACGGTAGTATCTGACCGGCGACCCCGTACGGTTCCCGTCGAACGTAGGCGTGGCCGTCGGTGCCAACGGGGACCTGTTCGCCCTCCATCCCAACGGCCACACTGGCGTAGTACTCGAAGAACTCCAGACCGCTTTCGACGTCGGCCCTCGCGTGCGTGATCGGTTTGCCGACCTCCAGTGCCTCGAGCACTGCGAGTTCCTCTAGGTGGTCGTAAAGCACGTCGATCCACTCCCGGATGCGGTCGGCTCGTTCCGCCGTTCCCATCTCTTGCCATTCGTGGCTGGCTTTGCGGGCGGTATCGACGGCCGCGTCGACGTCGGCTCCGTTACAGCGAGCGACCGGCGCGATCGACTCGCCGACGGTCGGATCCAGCGACCGAAACGTTTCTCCGGACGCTGCCGGCGACGTAGCGCCGCCGATCCATCGCCCGAATTCGATCCCTTCCGTCGCCTGTTTGATCGCCTGTGCGTGCGTGGTAGTCGGTTCCGGCTCTTCGGTCGTCATGATTTCGTGTTCTCCGTTTCGATGTCCTGATCGTCTGTTCGAATGCCCCGTTGGCTCCGAACCGATCGCGGCTAAAGGAACGCTTCGGCCCGTTCCGGAAGCGGACGGCGAAGTTCGCGGTGCGTTCGAGTCACTCGACGAGTACGACTCCCTTTTCTGGCGTCCAGCCGACAGTTACCGTCTCGCCGACGGCGAGGTATTCGTCTTCGTCCCGGATCTGGCGGTCCACCGTGAACCGAGTCCCGTCCTCTAGACGGATCACGAACTTCCCGATGTTGCCCTTGTAGATCTCGTCGACGACCTCGGCCCGAAACGAGTTTTCGAGCCCCGCGGCTCCGTTGCCGATCCGGATCTTCTCGGGCCGGATCGCGAAGGCGACCTCGCCGTTTGCCTCCGCCGTCTTCGGTACCTGATACTGGACGCTGCTCGATTCGACGTACGCACCGTCGCCGCCCTCGCGGTAGGTCCCATGCAGGAGATTGGTCTCGCCGATGAAGTCGGCGACGAACTCTGTCCGGGGCTGTTCGTAGATTTCGGTGACGCCGCCCATCTGTTCGACGTGTCCGTCGTTCATGATCGCGATCTCGTCGCTCATCGTCAGCGCTTCCTCTTGATCGTGTGTCACGTAGACGAACGTGATACCGAGTTTCTCCTGGAGGTTCTTCAGTTCGACCTGCATGTTCTTCCGGAGCTTCAGGTCGAGAGCCCCCAGCGGTTCGTCGAGCAACAGGACGGTCGGTTCGGTCACCAGCGCCCGCGCAAGCGCGACCCGCTGCTGTTGCCCGCCGGAAAGCTCCTCGATGTCGCGGTCTTCCATGTCCGGAAGCTCGACCAACTCGAGCGTCCGGGAAACCGCCGCGTCTATCTCTTCGCTTCCCTTTCGCCTGACGAGGCGTTTGAGACTATCGACGACGCCGCCGTCGCGTTTCGGAACGCCGTCCGCCGATTCCTCGGGGACGCCTTGCATATGGAGCCCGAAGGCGACGTTCTCTCCGACCGTCATGTGCGGAAACAACGCGTAGGACTGAAACACCATCGCGGTGTCGCGCTCGAAGGGCTGTAGTTCGTTGACCCGACGGTCCTCGATGTAGACGTCGCCGCTCGTCGGCGTCTCGAATCCCGCGATACACCGCAGGGTCGTGGTCTTCCCACAGCCGCTCGGCCCCAGAAGCGTCAGGAACTTCCCCTGCTCGACCGAGAGATCGACGTCGTCGACCGCGGTGAGATCGCCGAACTGCTTCGTGACTCCTTCGAGTCGAACGTCGTAATTTGCACACATCGTCGTTATCCGGACGGCGGTGATTTCTGATTCATTGTAAACAAACGGCCCTGTCAGGCGTTCTGGACTTCCGTCCAGGCCTCGCTCCACATCTGAGTGGCGTCACCGAGGTTCCGGATGAACTCGAGACTCTGCATGATCTCGTCCGGCGGGTAGATCCGTTCGTTTTCGAGCATGTCATCCAGAACGTACTCCTTGGCGGCTCCGTTCGGCGTCGGATAGTACACCCAGTTGGCGATGTTCGCGTTGACCTGGGCGTTGAGCACGTAGTTGATGAACGCATGCGCCGCGTTCGGGCTCTGAGCCTCGGCCGTGACGACGGCCGTGTCGACCCAGACCACGCTACCCTCCTCGGGGACCCGGTAGCCGATCGGAGAGGACCCGTCCTCGTAAAGCTCCCAGTAGGCGCTGAACGGCTCGCCGGACCACGAGTGCATCGGGGAGGCGTTCTCATTTATGAGTGCCTCGGCCATGCCGGTCGAGGAGTACGTCGAGATCAGGTCCTTCTGCTGGATGAGCGCTTCCTTTGCTTCTTCGATTTCCGATTCGTTAGTCGAGTTCAGCGAGTAACCGAGGCGTTTGAGGGCCGCGCCCATCGTCTCCCGCATGTCGTTGAGCATCCGGATCTGCCCGGCGAAGTCCTCGTCCCAGAGCGCGTCCCAGGATGTAAACGGCGTGTCGGCCCCGTCCGGAAGGGCGTTTTCGTTCCAGGCGATACCGGACGTCCCCCAGAAGTACGGGGCCGAGTACCGATCGGATCCGGGATCGTAGGGGGCTTCGTCGACCCAGCGGTCCTCCAGGTTCTCCCAGTGGGGTATCTTTTCGAGGTCCAGCGGCTGGAGCATATCCTGGTCCTGCATGATGTTGACCATGTAGTCGCTGGGGAACGAGACGTCGAACTGATCGGTTCCGCCCGCTTGGAACTGCGAGAACATCTCCTCGTTCGACGCGAAGTTGGAGACGTTTACGTCGACGCCGTACGCCTCCTCGAACACTTCGATGGTATTGAAATCGTCGTTGAGCGGCCAGTAGGCGGACCACTGGAAGACGTTGAGTTGGTCCTCCAGTTCGTAATCGAGTTCCGGAAGCCCGTACTCCTCCCGAACGGCCGGATCGCCGCGGTCTCCGGACGACGATGTCGATCCACCGTTTCCGTCGCTGTCTCCGTTCCCGGACGAGGATCCGTCTCCGGATGAGCCGTTCCCCGACGGGCTGTCGTCTCCCGAACAGCCGGCGAGTCCAGTGAGGAGTCCGACGCTGGCCGTGCCACTGAGCTTGAGGAATTGCCGCCGCCTCGACGGACGTCCTCGTTTCGAAGATTTTCTATCTGACATGGGTTGTTACCACACTCTTTTTCTTCTTATATGGGATCGAAACATAAAGATTACCCCAGGGCCCGTCGATTCGCAGGGTTATCGAAATCCGGATCGCTTCCACGAGATCCGCTCACTCGAAACCGCATCGTCGTCACCAGATGGGACCCTGAATGCGCTGGGCCAGGACGATCGCCCCGAGCGTCACCGCGAGGATGAGCGTCGCGACGACGTTGACACCGGGCGAGATCCCCTGTCGAACCATGCCGAAAAAGAAGATGGGGAGCGTGTTCTCGTTGCCGATGATGAAGAACGTCACGACGAAGTCGTCGAACGACATCGCGAACCCGAGGAGCGCACCGGCGATGATACCGGGTTTTATCGCCGGCAGCGTGACGTACCGGAACGTCTCGAGTTCGGCCGCACCGAGGTCCTTGGCGGCTTCTTCCAGCGTTTCGTCGAAGCTCTGTAGCCGGGCAAGCACGATGACAGTGACGTACGAGATGTCGAACGCGATGTGGCCGATGATAGCCGTCCCCAGCCCCTGATCGAGCCCGATGAAATTGAAAAACAGGAGCAGCGAGATGCCCATGACGATACTCGGGATGATCAGCGGCATGTAGACGATGCCGGCGAACAGTGACTTGCCGGGAAAGACATAACGGTCCAGCGCCATGGCGAGCATCGTCCCGAAGACGACGCTAACGACGACGGTCACGACGGCGATGAGAATCGAGTTCTGCAGAGCGACGAAGGCCACCTCGGGGTTCACTCGGCTGATCGTGTTTCCGGCCAACAGCTGTTCGTACCACTGTGTCGTGAACCCGCGCCAGACGATGGCGTACCGCGAGTCGTTGAACGATAACGCCACGAGAACCGCGATGGGGAGATAGAGGAACAGATAAACCAGCCCCGCTTCTACGCCGAGGATGTAGCCGCCGTAGCGCTCCATCAGCTTCGATCTGACCCGTCGTAGTGTGCCCATCCGGCTCATAGCATCTCACCTCCCGCGTACCGCTGGTAGAAGCCGATAGAGAGCAGCATAATGAACATCAGGATGAACGAAGCCGCTGCACCGAGCGGCCAGTTGCCCGCCGCACCGAACTGACTGGCGATGAACTTGCCGATGGTTACCGTCGAGGGGCCGCCGAGTAGTTCCGGAATGACGAACGCGCCGACGCTCGGGATGAACACGAGCACGCTCCCGGCGACGACCCCCGGCATCGAGAGCGGGAGGGTGACCTGCAGGAACGCATCGACGCGATCCCCGCCGAGATCCATCGCAGCCTCGTGCAGCGTGAAATCGAGGTTCTCTATGCTCGAGTAGACCGGCAAGACCATGAACGGCAGCCAGATGTACACTAGCCCGACGATGACCGAGAAATCCCGAAACAGGAGCTGAGGTGCCGTCTCGGTCAATCCTAGAGTGACGAGCAACGAGGGAATAAGGCCGTTCTGTGAGAGCAAGAGCTGGATCGCGTAGACGCGGACGAGATACGACGCCCAGTACGGAAGCACGATAAGCGCGAGGAGGAGATTCCGCCGCCGGGTTGGAATATACCGTGCCAGGTAGTAGGCGATCGGGTAGCCCATCAGGAAGCAGACGACCGTGGTGACGATACCGTAGTTGATGCTCCGAACCGTCAGCTGAACGTACGGCGTCGGATCAGTCGAGGCGAGTTGGACGCTGCCCGGTATGAACCACTCGAGCGTCCAGGCAATCGTGTACCACGCAGCCTGCAGGACGTTCGCGCCCTCCGGGATGAAGAACGTCCGGTACTGCTGGAGGCCGAGGCTCTCCGGCCCGAGCAGTACCTCACCGAATGCGCCCCGCGACCCGAACGAGTAGAGAAACATCACCGCCAGTGGGACGACGAAGAAGACACCCAGCCAGAACGCCGACGGTGTGATGTTGATGATCAGCCCGATCAATCGGTGCCGTCGGACGGCGCGAGCCTTCCGAAGAAACGAATTCCGGGCCCTCGTCACTTGTCCTGGGGTGGTATCGCTATCGTCTACCATAGATCTCGGATGCTGTCGGTAATGCGAACAGGGATGATAATAACTTTTGCCCGATACGGTGACGAACGGTAAGGTTGACGGGTAATATTCGCATGAAGCAGAGATTTTCTACTACCACGCATCGATCAGGGCACCGACAAGCGGATTTCGGACGGCGTCACGACGGGACGCCTGTCGGGTTCACACAGTTTTATCACAGTTCCTCACCGACCTCCTGCACGTGAGAGGTAACGACTTCGACCCGGACCTTGCAGAGCTAGTCGGCGGGATCGACGAGACCGATCTCAAAATCCTCAAGATACTGCAGACGGAGGGCCGTATCGCGCTCTCGGAGATCGCTCGACGCCTGGACAAAGGGACGGCTACGATCCACGAACGAACCGACGACTTGGAGGAAGAGGGGTTCATCAGGGGGTATCGAGCCGCGCTCGACGAGGAGATGCTCGGGTTCTCGGAAGTGGCGTTCATCAACGTTAGCACTGAACCCGATCGGTCTTCGAGTGTCGCCGAACGCCTCGCCGAAAACCCCACTATTCAGGAGGTCCACGAAATGACCGGCGAATCGGATCTCCTGTTGAAAGTACGGGTCCGAGATCGGGATTCGCTGACCGAACTTCTCTCCGCGATCGGCGAGTACGACGGCGTTCTCGGGACCAAGACGAACATCTCACTTGGCACTGTAAAGGAAGAAGCCACCCTCTCTCTGTGACGATGCCGCCGTTTACCGCCTCCATCCGGAGCGACGTCGCCCCGCTCGAACACGCATTGGTCCACGAACCGGGCGACGAGTTTACCGACGTGGTTGATCCCGATGCCTGGAGTTGGAACGGACTCCCCCGGAAGGAACAGGCGGTCAAAGAGCATCGTTCGCTCGTCGATGCCCTCGAAAGCCACGGCGTCACGATCCACCGTCTCGGCGGTGCCGAGGCGGGTCTGGCCGAATCGCTCTTTGTGCAAGACGTGGGGTTCGTGATCGACGGCGGGATGGTGGTCGGCAATATGCACCAGACGATACGGGAGGGTGAGGAATGCCGGCTGACCGAGTGGGCGGTGGGGATGGACCTGCCGGTCTATCATACTGTCCACGGTCCCGGACGGTTCGAGGTCGGAAACGTGGTGTGGCTCGACGACGAGACGATAGCTGTCGGGCGATCGATGACGACGAACGCCGAAGGAATCAGACAGATCCGAAGTGTACTCGAAACCTACGGGATCGATCTCGTCGAGGTACCGATCTTCGGCAGCACCGAAAGCACCGGTCAGACACATCTGGCGCTCGTGTTCGGGATGATCGACGAAGACCTCGCGTTAGTCTACCCACAGGCGGTCCCGACAGATTTCCTCGATCTACTCGACGCGCGCGGAATCGAGACGATCGCGGTCCCGCGCCGCGAACAGCGGCTCATGGCAACGAGCGCGGTCGTGCTCGACCCCGGCCACGCTCTGATCGCCGGTGGCTGTCGGCAGACCGTGCAGGCCCTCCGCGAGCGAGGCGTTTCGGTGACGACGATCGATATCCGTGAAATACGCAAGACCGTCGGCGGACTGAAAGGGCTGGTTCTCCCGCTTCAGCGCGGGGGCGAGTGATTATTCTACGCCCTATATCGGACAGGGTAGGAAATATTTCGATAAAGTGTCCTTATTTGGGGAAGTTTTTATGTCACCACGGGTTCTCAACCGGAACATGAGCCTCGATTCCAGCAAAAATCACTTCCGGGATCTCCGTGACAAAACGCCTGCAAGCGAGGAATTCAACCGACGGGCAGCCGAGGTCACCCCGCTCGGCGTCGAGTCGAACGTCAGATCGATGACCCCGTATCCGATCTACCTCGGAGAAGCCGAGGGATCGTACGTCTACGACGTCGACGGCAACGAGTATCTGGACTTCCTGCAGGGACTGGGGCCGACGCTGCTCGGCCACGACAACCCCCGCGTTTCGGCGGCGGCGAAATCACAGATCGACAAGTGCGGGGAAGTGACCGCCCTCCCGCAAACGGTCGCCATCGAGTACATGGAGCAGATCTGTGAGATGGTCCCCAGCATCGAGAAAGTCAGACTCGCAAACAGCGGGTCGGAAGCCACGATGCACGCTATTCGTGTCGCCAGATCATACACCGACAAGACAAAAATCGCCAAACCGGAGGGCGGTTACGCCGGCGCTCACGACTACGCCCTCCAATCAGTGTACGCCAGCGAGGAAGCACTCGGCCCCGCCGAGGAGCCGAACACGGTCCCGTACGGAACGGGGATCCCCGACAGCGTTACCGACACGGTCGTGGCGTTCCCGTTCAACGACAAGGAGGCAACCGAAGAGATCCTCCGGGCGCACGCCGACGACATGGCGGCCGTCATTCTCGAACCGGTGTTGGCCTCCTGTGGCGTCCTGAAACCTCAGGACGGCTATCACGAGTTCCTTCGCGATCTCACCGAGGAACTGGGAATCGTCCTCATCTGGGACGAGGTGATGACTGGCTTCCGGCTCGGCCCGGCCTGTGCACAGGGGCGGTTCGACATCGAACCGGATATGACAACGTTCGCAAAAGTCGCCGGCGGCGGCTACCAGCTCGGCGGGTTCGGCGGAAAGGCGGGTATCATGGCCGAGATCGAACCCCCCTCGAACGACACGAGCGAGAAGTGGGAGACGTCGGCGTTCCATGGCGGGACGTACAACGGCCACCCCGTTTCCTGTGCGGCGGGGCTGCAGACGCTGGAAATAATCGACGACGAACCCGTCTTCGAACAGGTCGAAGCACACGCCGAGAAACTGTTCGAGGGGCTCCAGACCGTCGCCGACGACGTGGGCGTTCCGGTTAACGTCCAGCACATCGGCTCGATGGGACAGGTCTTCATGACCGATTCGGACCTCAAACACTACCGCGACACCTGGCACGCCGACGAAGAACTGTTCAAAGACTGGTGGATGGAGTGCGCCGGTCGCGGTGTGCTGTTCGGAAACCACCAGCAGAACGAGCGTTTCTTCACCGCTTATTCCAACACCGACGAAGAGATAGAACACGCGCTTGAGGTCGCCGAAGCGGCCTTCCGGGCGGTTGCGGACTGATCCAACGGCTCGCCCAATGTCTTTCCCGCCACTCGATGTCGCGCTCTGCCAGTACAGGTTCGATGCGGTCGACTCTATCGACGAACTGACAGAGCGTGCCGAAGCGCTGTTCGAGCGGGCCGGTACGGCCGATGTCTACGTTCTCCCGGAGCTGTTCGCTGTCGACGCCGTCAGGCCGACGGCGGGCGCACTCCCGACGCTCGCCGAATCCGAGTTCGATGCCCTCAGAGCGTGGTGTCGCCGGCAGGCGGAACACCGAAACGCCGTCGTCGTCGCCGGATCCGCGTACGTCGAGATCGATGGTACGATACGCAACCGTAGCCTCATCGCCACCCCCGACGGAACGGTCGTAACGTACGACAAGCTCCGTCCGATCCCCCAGGAGCGTTCGGATGGCGTCGTCCCGGTAAAAAAACAGCCGCCGCTGATCCAATACAACGGCACTGAAATCGGCGTGTTACTCTGTTACGACGTCGAATTTCCCTCGGTCGCGCGGTCGGCGGTCGACCGTGGCGCTGAACTGTTAGTCGTCCCGTCCTGGACGGCACACGAGGGAGGTTATCAGCGCGTTCGTCGCTGTGCCGCCGCCCGTGCCGTAGAAAATCAGGTGTACGTCGCGCAGGTGTGTCTCGTCGGAAGCCATCCGACGGAGTCACTCGAAGGCGGAACCGGTCGCTCGGCGCTTTTCGCTCCCTGTGACGACGTCGTCGGTGCCGACGGCACCCGACTATCGCTGTCGCGTGACCGACACGCTGCCGCAACCACAGCGGTCGATCTCGAACGGCTACGAACCGCTCGCCAGTCAGCGAGTGTGCGCCCCTACACCGATACAGAGGTTTTTGAACCATGACACGTTACAGAGGATTCAACGGAGGTACCGATAGATAATGGTCGAAGAACGAAGCGTCGCTATCGTCGGCGGTGGTGTCGTCGGATGTGCTGTCGCCCGCGACCTCGCGACGGACTACGAAGTCACCCTCGTCGAGCAAGGACAGATCGCCGGCGGAGCTACGGCGCTCGCGGCGGGCCTGATCACGATGACGCCGTCGTATAGCGACATTCCGGCGATCTCCGACGTTGCTAACGATTTCTTCCGGGATTACGACGGGACTCGGGAGTTCGATTTCACCCAGCGCGCGAGCGTCGAGGTGGTCCCGCCGGAGCAGGAAGGCGAGGCCCGGCGACGGGTCGAGCGGTTGCAGGAGGCGGGCATCGAGGTCGCGTTTATCGAGTCCGATACCCTCGATGAACGGCATCCTCAGCTCTCGAGCGAGGAGTTCGTCGGCGGTGTCGAGTTCACCGACACCGGCTGGGTCGATCCCTACACGCTCGCCACGACGTTGCGGGCCGACGCTGCGGATCGAGGGGTGGACGTCATCACCGAGACGGCCGTAGGAGCTGTCCGTACCGAGGGGGGTACCGTGACTGGAATCGAAACCGAAGACGGTACAGTCGAGGCCGATATCGTCGTTGTCGCCGCCGGCTGGCGGACGCCGGACTTCCTGGAGGGGATCGTCGAAGTGCCGGTGCGGCCCTACCGGACGCAGTGCATCGTCGTCGACCCTGGGACGTCCTGTGTTGCGGCGCCGATGGGCTGGCATCCGGACGAACACGCGTATTTCCGTCCGGAACACAACGGGGACCTCCTGCTCGGCGGCTGGTCGTTCGCCGAAGACGATCCGGTGGAAGCGAGCCGCGACGCCGACGAGGAGTTCCGGATCCACGTCGCGGAGCTTTTGCCCCGACTGTTCGACGATCTCCCCGATCCACGCATCAGAAACGGCTGGGCCGGCATCGACGGTGCAACCCCCGACACCAGGCCCATCATCGACGCCCCCGGAGGGCTTCCCGGCCCCGGCTACTCGGCCTCCACAGACATCGACGAAGACGTTCCCACCGGACTGGTCGTGGCGACGGGATTCCACGGCCGAGGCGTGATGACGTCGCCGGTCGCGGCCGCCGCCGTCCGGTCGCTCCTGACCGGTACCGAGGCGTCGTTCCCGCTTGAGACGTTCGCCTACGATCGGTTCGACGACTACTCACGGACGTTCGAATTTACCAGCATCAGCTCGTAGCGCTCGGTCGATCGGCGGAAACATTTCGGATATTCTCGATGCTATTCGAATAAAGGGCGAGATTTTATTATCGGCCTCGATAATTCACACCGTATGCAACTGACGCCGGAAACACCACACCCCTCTCTCGCGGTCGCGCACTGTCTCTCGGTCTTCGATGAAGCCATCGTCCCTGACATCGGATCGGGGAACGAATGAGACGAACATACGATGCCGTCGTCGTGGGTGCCGGCGTCGCCGGGACGGTAGCGGCCCGCGAACTGGCGAGTGATCACGACGTGCTCGTGTTGGACCCTGCAAGCGTCGGCGCTGGGGCGACGGGGCGATCGGCCGGACTCATTGCCCCGTCGCTCTTCTTCGGCGAGCATCCCGAGATGGCGAGACACATGAACGAGTTCTTCCGGGCCTTCGACGGGACCGGTCAGTTCCGATTCACCGAGCGCGACCGGGTTGATCTCGTCGCCGAAGGCGAGGATGGCGGTGCAAAAGCGGCCAGATCGGATGCCGAACGCCGCCGCGACGCGGGCTTTCCGGTCGAGTATATCGACGCATCGACGGTCCGGGAGCGCTACCCGCAGATCAGGACCGAGGGATTCGTCGGTGCCATCGAGTATCGTGACACGGGCTGGATCGACCCGTACTCCTATGCGAACGCGCTCGCTGAATCGGCCCGCGAGCGCGGGGCGACCATCGAAACGGGAACGCCAGCCACCGGTATCGTGACCGAAGCCGACTCGGTTGCCGGCGTCGAGACGCCGGCCGGGAAAGTGAAAGCCGACAAGGTCGTGGCTGCTGCTGGATGGCGAACCCGGAAACTCCTGGCCGAGCATCTTACCCTACCGGTTCGGCCCTACCGGACGCAGTGTCTCGTTCTCGATCCGGACGAACCGCTCGGCCCGGACTTCCCGTTGATCCGCGTCGGAAGCGAGCACCTCTACATGCGGCCCGAGCACAACGGTGATCTGCTGGTCGGCGGCGGACAGGAGCTGCTGGAGGCATCCGAGGCCGAAACGGCGGACACCGACACGGACGCCGAATTCCGGCGTCAGGTCGCCGAACAGCTCCCCGACATCGTCGAGGGTTTCGAACACGCCGGTATCGTCAACGGCTGGGCGGGCATCGACGGCGGCACGCCGGACGCGTACCCGATCATCGACGCGCCGAGCGAGGCCCCGGAGGGGCTTGCGGTCGCGACCGGGTTCAACGGTCTCGGGATCATGCTCTCGCCGGTCGTCGGGCCCGCTATCCGACAATTGCTGCTCGGTGATCCCGCCCAGTTCGCGCTGTCATCCTTCGAACTGGACCGGTTCGATGATCGCCACGACAGCTTCACAATCCGGTCTACGTCGGAAGTCTGAGTTTCTGAGACGGCCTCGTCTCTGATCGATCTTACACTTTGTCCCGAGCGAAACCGCTGTCGCCGTAGACAGTGGACTCTGAATTGCTGATCTCTATCCGAACGCTGCTGTCGTTATGTATCACCTGCATTGACCACCCATGGTTAACGACGATATCTCTAGCAACATCGATAGCTGCTGTACCTACAGGTTCTGCCGCGTGCTCACTGAAGGGGGGAACATCGGTCGTAGTGGACGGAGAACAGACGCCGTCGATTCCGAGCGAAAATCCATAGCCACTGGCTGTCTCACCCGAAGAGACGACGATCAACTGAGAGCCAGGAGTCGACCCCATACCCGAACGAGCTGTTTCAGTAGAGACTGCTTCACCCATAGATCGAGACGACATCAGCCGGTATTTCAGCAGGCTCCGGAATAGCCGATCGAGCAGCAGTCCGAACAACTGCGGCTCAGCCTGCAGCCGCTGTGTGGATTCGACCGATAGCGTGGCATCCCCTGTTTGAATCCGCTCCCAGCGACGGCGGGCCACCGTTTCTAAATCAAGTGGTTGTGTGTCCCTGACCGTGATTCCCCGCCGGGCGAACGCCATCATATCATCTAGCCGATTCGACATTCGCGTATGGGCCTCCGAAATCGTCTGAAGCCGATCCGAGTCAGCCTCAGACTGAACGTGCCCGAGCGTCGCGTCAGCGATCATCAGCGGATCCCGCAGTTCGCTGGCGAGTATCCGTATGAAGGCCCCACTCCGATCGGCTTCCGCGGCACTATCATGGTGAGAGCGATGGCGTGACATCCGGAGTCAGCTCTCCCGAAGCAGCCACCAGTTCTCTGAGAGTGCCGACGACTCAGCACCGAGGGCCTTGGCTTCGATGCCCGCATTGGTGCTACGAAGGTCGATCGTGTGCGTCGCGATCGATTCTGCGTTGCACTCCCCCGAGCTAAGCACACCAGCGCCGGGGAGTTGGACTAACGCACCGATACCGGCCCGGCTGAGAACCGAGAGCAGACTCCGAATACACTCTGTGATCCACGGTTCGGACACGTCAAATTGCGTTAATCGTGTGAAGTCTACGATTGGCCGCCGCTTCAGATCATTTATTTCCACGATCCGTTCTGTTAGTATCGCAGCCAGTCTTTTCGGATCGCTGTAGATACTGACCGATGCCACATCGTCCGCTCGTCTGTCGGCGGATAGCGACGCAACCCCGCCATCCGGCCGTGGAGTCGTCTTGTCGACAGGATCGAGTAGTGAAGAAGCGGCGATCGTGACCGGTTCGATCGACAACATCTCACAGAGACCGGAGAGCACTACCCGTCGGATTTCGTCCGTCGATCCGCGGACACAGACTTGATCATCGCGGTCTATCGAGAGTTGTCCCAGAAATTCCGCGACGTGGCCTTTCGTAGTCCTATGAACGGCCGCTGTGTAAACTTCGCCTCGATCGGCTCTCGAATCGAGGGCGTTTCGGGCGACTGTTTCGGTCCGTTCTTTCTGTTCCATTAGATCTCCGTCCGATGGGATCCACTCGGGCTCGGGATGTTCACCGTCCGCGGTCTGGCTCATCGCGCGCCACCGCGACAGCTGATAGAACCGATCGAGCTCGGTCCTGTACTCGAACGTTACTGCATCGTCAGCGCTACTCATTCGGTGGTCACCCGAATTTCGGTAACGTTTTCGCTTCGGCTCCTCCGGGACTGTACGGAGCTCGCTTTGTTCCCGTTCGGCGACGTTGAGTCGCTTCTATCCCCGGCTGGTGCTATCTCAGCGGTCCGATCGGCCGAAAGCGTAACTGTAACCCCGGCCCACCGAAATCGAAGTTCGCCCGCTGCCGGCGGTCGCCGAAGAAACCGATCTATCAGAACGCCATCGATACACCGGTAGAGGCTTGGAATGTCGATTGGGTCGACGCCCTGATGATCGGCAACCAGTTCGATGACGAAATCCAGCGGTTTCGGATCCAGTTCCTCGTCGTACTGTCCGGTCGTAGTTCGAGACATACACAATGTAACGATTCCGTATCACTCTATGCTACTCCACGAATAGTCGGGGTGCGATCCACCGATCCTGATATATCCGGTCTCCACCGATGGGTACCCGCCGCCGCCGACGATCGAACTGTGATCGATAACACGAAACAGGTTCAAATCGATCCGAAACGAGGAAGCTCTAGCTCGATAGATCTCTCCATTAGCCTGCGTTCGGCGGCCCTGAGGTGCTCGTGGACCGTTGAATGAGAGATATCAAACAGCTCCGCAAGTTCTTGGCCGTTGATCCCTTTCGGTTGGTCGTAATACCCTTCATCGTACGCGACCTTGACGATCTCACGCTGTCGATCAGTAAGCGATTTCAGCGGATCAAACGGATCGCTATCGTCGTGTCCACTGCTTCGTTTTGCGACCACCTCACCAGTATCTAGATTCGTCACAACTGCATCAACAACCGACCGTACCCCCGACCGTTGGTCGGCGGTAATTGTGGTGAGCTCCTCTGTCGAATTGCTCCGGACACCCGACAGTCGGACGTCGTTCTGAGCAATTTCCTCGAAGAAGATACTGGTCGGTCTGCGCACGTCTGTATCCAGTCGGACAGTAGCTTCGAAACCCGAATCGGAGCCTGTGGCGCTGATATCCGAGTCGTAGAGACCTGGCGTTTTTGCGATGTACGCCTCAAAATCCGGCTCGCGGATCCCACGAACGGTCAATTGAATCACTTTTTCGGAACTGTTGACGGTAGTGATTCGTGGAGCTTGTATCGAGCTACCGGCCGGCGGTGAGGGAAACAGTGGTCGTAGGTCGTCGAACGCCAGATCAACTTCGAAAAGGTCTGCAGACTGATACCCAACGCTCTCTGTGCTTAGTTGTCTCAGCCGTCGTCCAGCCATGCGGCAAAAGACGCGAAGAACCTCGATTTCGGCCTCGTCGAACCCGTCCGCCTGCGTGGACGTAACTTCGGTGACGCCGTAAATGACGCCCCGATCGGTGATTGGTACTGAGACCGCCGACTGGTATCCGTACGCAAGCATAGTGCTCGCCCACTCGCTGTCGCGTTTCATCAACGTCCGTTCGGTATACACCGGCTTTCGGGTCTCCACAGATTCGAGCGCGGGAGGCTGTTCCGTAGATTTCCCTGCGCTGATCTCTATCGCCGGTCCGTCATCGTTACTCACCGTCGTCGGAACTACGACCTGCTCTTGCGGTCGGTAGTCGCCGACCCAACCGTACGACCAGTTCGTGTCAATGAACTCGACGAGTAGTTGATCGAGTTCCGATCGGGACTCGGCTTCGGGTAGTCGGTCAACCGCCCGAGTGAGCGTTTGCAATTGCTGTGCTGTGGAGTCGAGATCCGTTTTGAGACGCCCGAGAGCTACTTTGAGGTCCTCCATCGAAGACATTTGTTCGGCCCGTTCGAGGGCGGCTGTGAGAGCGCTTGCGACTGATTCGAGGAATTCGACGAGCTCGTCCGACATGCTGTCTATTCCGGCGACTGCGAGCAAGCCGACCGACCCGATTGGCACCGCCAGAGTTTGGGACCCATTCGCGCCGTCGACCTCCTGACTCCGGCCAGTCGTAAACGCACGCCAGCGCGCCGTATTATCGATCGTCACCGTCTCCGGGTGCTGATCTCCCTCCGTCGGAACGGTCACGCTTCGATCGAGGGCGCTATCGGCTTCGTTCCACGAGTACGCCGCGACGGAAACATCGTCGATCCCTTCTATCACTGCATCAATACCTGCCCGGTAAATGTCAGTGGATGTCTGGGTGTGTATCAGCTCGTTTTCGAGTTGATAGAGCGACTTTAGCCGGCGGGATCGTCTTAGCGACGTTTGCGTTTTCTCGAGTTCAGTGATATCCGTTGAGGCGCCAAGGATTCCTTTTGTATCTGTTCCGACTGGGTCGAACGGAACCTTCCACGTATCGAGAACCCGTTCGTTCCCGTCGACGTCTGTGAGTGTCTCACCACGTCGACGGATCGCTTTGCCGGTTTCCAACACTTTCCGGTCATCTTCGCTGAACGCCTCGACGTCGTCGTCGGGGGCGAAGTCCGCATCGGTCTTGCCTTCAAGATCAGATGTCGTCGTGCCGTAGGCCTCCGCGAGGGCTTCGTTCGCGAAAATGAACTCACCGGAGTCGTTCTTCGCGAACACAAACTGCGGGACGGTATCGATGACCCGCCGGAGCTGTCTCCGTTCGGCCTCGACGCTTTCCCGTGCCCGTTTTACTTCCTCCTCACGTTCAGCCAGCGTAAGCGCCGTCCGGACGTGGGTAATAACGACTTCGAGCAGTTTTTGATCGTCGGCGGAGATGTTATCGACCGCAGTCGAGCCGATGAGGAAAACACCGCGATCGCCGACCGGGACATGTAGTTCGGACCGAACCGGAGTATCCGGGTTATACACGCCATCGACGGTCGAGAGCTCCGGATAGTATTCCATTTCCCCTGTATCAAACGCCCGCCATACGAGCCCCTCGCCCTCTTCGAACGTCGGTACGTCGTCGAACAACTCTTGGGAGCGCGGCGACAGAGAAACGGCCCGAAATTCGTCCGCTGTCGCGTCATACCGGTAATATCCGGCCAGCGGCTGATCGAGCGTTTCAGCTATCAGCTCGATAGTCCGATCGATAACACTGCCGCGATCATCCGCTAACATAAACGACTGGACGGCATCCCTGATCGATTCCAGTTTAGCTTCGAACTGCTTTCGGTCACTGATGTCCCGGTTGACACAGACGAGTCCACCGTCGGAAAGCCGCGTTAACGAGACGTACTGCTCAACGGGACTCCCATCCCGTTTTATTCCGGTCAGCTCTCCCTCCCACGAGCCAGTCAACTCGAGTTCGGAGAACGGGCCTACCTCTATTTCCGCCTGTCTCTCCTCGTCGTACAGCCTTCGCCAACTCTCGCCGATGAGTTCGTCGGGGTCGTACTCGAAGATGTTCGCGTGGGCTTCGTTCATATAGACGTATCTTCCGTCCGGGGAAAGAACGGAAATCCCAGTGAGAGATGCCTCCATCGCCATAGACCGACGGCGGAGCTCTGTCTGTTCTTCCATCCGACCGGACGCGTCGAGAAAAGCGCCGAGCAAGTACGTCCGATCGTCGATCTGTACGGTCGTATCGACAATATCAATCGGGATCCGATCTCCGTTTTGAGCCTCAATGTAGAATGGGTCTTCACACTGCGAGTAGAGGCTGGTACCGCCGGTTTCGACCGACCGTTGAAAGCCGTCGCGATACTTGCTGTCAGTGTCAGTCGGATGCAGCTCGTCCTGTTTTCTCCCAAGTAGCGATTCCCGCGACCGGTCGAGAAGCTCACACGCGGGGTCGTTGACGGCTACTACGGTTCCCGTCTCCGCGTCAGCGGCCAAAAGCGGGAGTGGTGCCTCGACGAACAGCCGCTGGAGGAACGAGGCCGATACCCCCGAAGGGAGTCCGTTCTTGGAGGCGGCGTACCGATTTGAAACGGTGCTGATAGCCCCCTCGACCGTCGGAAGCGACGACTGAAGCGTTGCGTCGATCTGCTGTTTCGGGCTATCGGCATGAATATACGTGACGTGCGGTTGCACCTGGACCTCTGAGGGGTCGATCGAGGTGTCTAAATCGACGACAAACAGCCGCGCACTCGGCAATCGTGCCACTGCTTCGTTCGCCGATGCGGAACGAAACTCCGATGCAGTACAGACGATGGCGACCGTCGTATCATCACTTTGCTGATGGACTTGGAGGAATGAGCTCAGCCCTTCGAAGTCGGACCCGTCCGATCCCTTGATAACGACGTCTAAGGGAAGCGCATCGAGCGACGGACGAAGCACCTCAATCGCAGCCTGGGCGGCGGTTCCGATGGGAGCCACTTGCAGAACGGCAGAAGCCAAAGCTTCGTCACTCATCGCTGTTGAGAACACCCTCCGAGTTCGTATCGTCTATCCCGTCGAGTATCTCAGAGCGTCGTTGCGAGTGACACATCTTCATAATGGATCTCTCTAAGCCAATTTAGCCCTACTGATCACGGCAATCAGATCAGGGTATATCCTACTTCACGCGCAAAGCGATTCAGGAGCCTAAACGAAAGCCGGGATCCGACGAGCGTACTGGCTACCGGAGCCGCCGCCAGCGTTCCAGTAAAATCAAGCGTCTTGGACTTCCTTTCTCCCGGCGGACCGACAACTGTCGATCCTGGCGCCTTTTCGGGGATGAATTCCGAACTCCTGGGGATCTCGTTGCTCTGAATTTGATATCGCAGTATATGATTTATGACTGCCCCGATGGCACACGGGGCGCTTTTGACCGCTCGGCCATTACGGCCGGTGAGATGGTACAGAACGTCGCCGCGCGGATGTCCGAGTTGGAGGAGGGTGATTTTCACCTGCTTTCGGGGATCGAACACGGGATGCGCTTTTCGGACTGGGTGGCCGAAGGAAAGCTCCCGGAGTTCTCCCGGCTCGACCCGGGCGAGATCGAGTATCGGATCGACCGATGCATGGACAGAGAACTCCTCGAGCGAAAGACGATCCAGTACACCGGCTACCGACTCACCTTCGAGGGATATGACGCGCTCGCGTTACGGACCTTCTCCGAACGCGAGACGATCGAAGGGGTCGGTGCGCCGCTGGGCGTCGGGAAGGAAAGCGACGTCTATGAGGCCCGTTCGTTCCAGCCGCTCGCACTCAAGTACCACCGCGAGGGGTACACGAACTTCCGGGAGGTCCAAAAGGAACGGGAGTACACTGCCGACAAAGAACACCGGTCGTGGCTCTACACCGCGCGAAAAGCCGCCGAGCGAGAGTACGAGGCCCTCGAATCGCTGTACCCCGACGTTTCGGTTCCCCAGCCGGTCGATCAAAACCGCCACGCGGTCGTCATGGAACGGATCGACGGGGTGGAGCTCTCCCGGGCGAAACTCGAACCCGAACAGGTTACCGGCGTTCTCGATCTCGTGTTGACGGAGATGGCGACCGCCTACCGCGAGGGCTACGTCCACGCGGACATGAGCGAGTACAACGTCTTCGTCGCAAGCGATGGCGTGACGGTCTTCGATTGGCCCCAGGCCGTTCCAACAGAGCACGAGAACAGCCGCGAACTCCTGGCCAGGGACGTCGAGAACCTGCTCGGACACTTTACCCGAAAATATCCGCGGGAAACGCCGGATGTCGACGAAGAGGCGCTCGCGACGGCGTTGGTCGAGGATACGTTTGAGGCGGTCGCGACGTTCGTAAACCAATAATGACGATATAAAATCCGTCGACGAGCCGAACTCGCTTTCGAGTGAGCCCGTTGACCCCGTTGCAGCCGACGGACCGGTTGAACGACGTACAACTGTAAAGTACCCGTGTCGCCCACGTATTGGCATGACTGGTGAAGACATAGACGACGTGGATCGGGCGATTCTGTACGCGCTACAGGAGGACGCGCGCAACATGGCGTCGGGCGATATCGCAGAGCGAACAGGGACCTCCGACAGTACCGTCCGCAAGCGAATCCAGCGTCTCGAATCGAACGACGTGATCAAGGGATACAGCGCCGAGATCGACTATCAGCGGTCGGGCTATCCGCTCCGAATGCTGCTTTTCTGTACTGCTTCGATCCCGGAGCGTGGCGAACTCATCCCGGAGATACTGGCGATAGACGGCGTCATTTCGGTACAGGAACTCGTCACTGGCGATCAAAACCTCCTCGTGACGGCTGTCGGCGAAACGGACAACGACATCACGCCCGTCGCGCAGGATCTCCTCGACATGGGCCTGACCGTGGCGGACGAGGTGCTCGTGCGGAGCCACGAGACGACACCGTTCGGCAAGCTCGATTCCAGCGAACCGGCGGACGGCAATTAGATCACTACGCGTTCGACGTCCAGCGCGGTCGCTCGGCGGACGACTGACTTCACCGGATCGGTCGAGCCCGCCAGATTGTCCGAGCCACCGTCGAGGACCGTGAGCGCCGCCCGTCGCCCCGGCGAAACGACGCCGCAGTCGAGTCCGATAATCTCGGCACCGGCAGTCGTCGCCATCCGTAACACCTCCCGCGCCGTCACATCGAAGTGCTTTGCCGTGTACGCCATCTCCCGGAACATCGTCGGCGGATTCAGCATCACGTTGTCCGTCCCCAGCGCGACGGTCGTGTGGTCGAGCAGGTCCCGAACCGGCGGCCGCCCGACGTCGAGTACCGTGTTCGCACGCGGACAGACCGCGACCGGGACCGACTGGTCGGCGACCCGTTCCAGATGATCGCTTTCGGCATGGACCATGTGAACGAGCAGATCCGGATCCAGATCGAGCGCGGGTTCGATGTCCGTCGGGTCCGGCTCACCGGCGTGGATGGCGAAGGGCACACCGCGCGCCTCGGCCGCGGCGCGCTGTTCGGTAAAATCGTTGTCGTTCGCGCCGCTCGCCCCGAACCCGTCGGCGACCTCGAGGACGGATTCGTCCTCGCTTCCGAACACGAACGGGTCGATCGCTACGGACTGAGCGGCCGATCGAAGCGCGCGGGCCCCGAGCACCCCTGATTCACGGAAGTCCAGACACGACACCGTCCCCGTTCGTTGCATGAATCGAAGCGTCCGACGCATCGCTGCCACGAGGTCGGATCGATCAGCGGCCGCCAGCCGACGATGTTTCAGGCTGTCCGGTGGGGCCACCGCTTCCTCGAGCGACAGCCCGGTTGCCGCCTCTTTCGCCACGGAGTCCCCGAGATGCGTGTGCGCGTTGACAAACGCCGGCAGTATGATATCGGTAGCCGACGTCTCGACTTCCTCGATGGCCGCGATCCGTCCGTCCTCGATAACGACACGACCGCGGATCGGCTCGAACGATTCTCCGGTCAGGATGGTCCCTGTTAGTTCTTCCATATCGAATACCTGTGTTCAGTAACAATACGGTTTTTTGAACGGAAATAGCGACCGATGCGGTAACGACGGCCCATCTTTGGGCCGATCCGTTTTGCGGTTCGACGCTGGAACCCGGTCTTCGATACTGTCTCACCGTCTCGGTTGTGCCGGTTATCCGAACTGCGAGTTCGGAAAGAACCGTCCAGCGGGCCCGATCCGGTACTGCTACCGATGTTCTCCTCCGATCGAAACTCCCGGCACGGACGGAGTCTCTCGGAGGTCGACGCCGACGAGAGCCAACACTGCCGACGATCGCCGCCAGAAACATAATGTTCTATAAAACAGTTTTTTAGAACAGTCTGGTAATATAGATAGATTTAATAACTGTTCTGTTCGTATATTGGGCAACGACGACCAATACCTGTGATTTGGGGCATGATACACAGCCCCACGCAGTGACCGGTCGTGGATGGAACAAACGATGAGAGGAGACGAGCAGACGACGACGGTGGGACAGCTTCCGAAGCCGGAGACCGGGAAGACACGCGTTCCGACAGCGTTGACGCGGATCGTGTGGTTCCTGTGGGTGTTGAGTTGTGGCGCACTCGTCGCCCGACTCTACACCGGTGAGGCCTGGGAAGCCGCACGACTCGTGCGCGTGGACGGACTGACTGTCGTGATGTGGGTGACGGTCACCTTCTTTAGCGGCATCGTCCACAGTTACGCGCGGCGCTACATGGCCGGCTCCCGGACCATCGAGCGGTTCTTCGGCCGCGTGTTCGCGTTCACGCTGATCGTGATGACGCTCGTTGCGGCCGACAACCTCGTCCTGTTCGGAGGTGCCTGGCTCGCGATGGGACTCGTGATGGCCGACCTGATCGGACACGTCGAGGGCTGGCCACAGGCACAGGCTGCGGCTTCGCTCGCACGCCGGTACTTCGTCGCGAGCACTGCCTCGCTCGCGGTCGCGCTCACGCCGCTGTGGTGGTACACCGGAGCGACGACCGTCTCCGGTATCGTCACAACTGTCGGGACCACCCCGCCGACGATAGCGCTGTTTGCCGCTGCCGCACTCTTGTTGGCAGCGATGATTCAATCGGCACAGCTGCCGTTTCATACGTGGTTGCTCTCGTCGATGACGGCCCCCACCCCGGCCTCGGCGCTGATGCACGCCGGCTTCGTCAACGCGGGGGGAATCTTGCTTGTGCGTTTTGCGCCCGTCGTCACCGTCGATCCGGGGTTCATGATCGCGATCGTCCTCGTCGGCGCGGCGAGCGCTCTGGGCGGTAAACTCCTGAAAAGCGTCCAGACGGACGTCAAGGGTGTCCTCGGCTGTTCGACGGTCGGCCAGATGGGCTTTATGATCATGCAGGCCGGCCTCGGGTTCTTCGGGGCCGCGATCACCCACCTCATCCTGCATGGGTTCTACAAGGCCTATCAGTTCCTCGCGGCGGGAAGCCAGGTCAGACACGAGAGCCCAACGAACTCTGAGTCAAACTCGACGGGCTCGGCGGGCGTCGTCGGCGTCGCCGTCGTTATCACTACCGCGCTCGTCGGCGGCGGCCTGTTCGCCGTGCTCACCGGCAAAGGAACGAAACTCGATAGCGGACTCTTGCTCACCTTCCTCGTCGTCCTGACGGTCCTACACGCCGCCCGCGAGGTCGTTGTGAACGCATCGTTACCGACCACGCTCCGCTACGGCGCTGTTCCGCTCGTTGCTCTGCCGGCTCTCGCGGTTTACGCTGCCGTCTATCGCGTGATCGAAGGACTTCTGATCGGCCTGCCCGGGGTCGGCCCGCCGGCGACGCTGACGGCGGTCCACGGGGCGGTCGCCGCCGCGTTCGTCGTTGCGTATCTGGCCATCGAAACCGGCGTCTACAGGCGCAGCCAGCGGCTGTACGTAACGCTGCTAAACGCCACGCAACCCCCATCTGACACTCTGCTGACGTCCACGGAGGAGTACAATGAGTACTAACCCCACAATCGAGACGAGTATCGAAGCGGCAGCTGACGCGGTCGGTTCCGTCTGGCCGCTGCATTCGTTCGTGACGGCGAACCCGTTGGCTGGTTTCGAAGACCGGCCGTTCCGCGAGGCCGTCGCGGACGCCGGGCAAGTCATCGGTGGCGACGGCTATCCGAGTGCCGACGTGTTCCGCCGGGCGTGGAACTCCGGCCGGATCGATTCCGATGTGATACGCGACCACCTGGCCGCGAACGGTTACGACGCCGATCCGGAGGCATCGCTCGACCGGCTGGCGGCCACGGCGTCGACCGACGAGCGCGAAACGGCACCGAGAACGGACCGGGTCGACGCGGTTCTGACGAAGTGGCTCGCGGCCTTCCTCGATCAGGGCCAGGCCGACTGGTCGATGCCGAACCGCGAGCAGGGGTTCTACGAGGCCTTCCGATCCGTCGCGTCCCACGACGGCACCATCCCGGACAGCGACACCCTCCGTGAACTCCCGGATCAGCCCACCGATGCGATCCGTGAGTCTCTCGCGGCGTATCCGATGGGAGCGTGGCAGGACATCTTCGAGTTTCATCTCGCGGCGCTTCCGGGCTGGACGGGGTATCTCAAGCAACGCGCTGCCGACGACGATGCCTGGCAGTCGACCTACGAGATCACGCTAGCCGGATATCTGGCGGCTCGGCTGGCTCTCGCGGACCTGTTCGGCGCGCCGATCACACCGGCGGAAGCTCCCTCCGGCGGGGATACTGCCGCCGAGACGGGTGACGATCCCGTGCCGCTTCCCGAGGTCTGGCTGTCGGCGTGGGAGGCGACGTATCGCAACGAACTGGTCGAGTCACTCACCGACGCGAGCGCGTCGAACGCCGAACGCCAACGCGAACAGCGCCCGGACGCCCAGTTGGTGTTCTGTATCGACACGCGCTCCGAGATCATCCGTCGGCACATCGAGGCCACCGGAAACTACGAAACCCACGGCTATGCCGGCTTCTTCGGCGTTCCGATGCGTTACGCCGGGTACGACTCGGACGTGACCGTCGACGCCTGTCCGCCGATACTCGACGCCCAACACCGCATCGCGGACCGCCCCGCGAAGGGGGCAGCCGACCAGCGGGGCGCTTACGATCGCTGGCACGACGCGTTCGGGACGGGCAAGGCGGCGATCAAGAGCCTCAAGTCCAACGCCGCGACGGCGTTTAGCTTCGTCGAGAGCACCGGCCTAGGGTACGGGGCCGCGCTGGCCGCCCGGACCCTGCTTCCGGGACGCGTATACGAACTTCTTGAGCGGACTGACGAGTGTACACCCGACGACCACGAGTTCTGTGCGCCGTCGATCGACCACGATCCGGACGCTGGGCACGAACTTCAGGCAGGTCTCACGCTCGAAGAGAAAACAGAGTACGCGGCGGCGGCCTTCGAGTTGATGGGCTGGGAGACGTTCGCCCGTGTCGTCGTCTTCACCGGGCACGCCAGCCAGACGGCGAACAACCCCTTCGACGCCAGCCTGGACTGCGGTGCCTGCGCCGGTAATCCGGGCGGTCCGAGCGCGCGCGTGCTTGCAGCTATCTGCAACGACGACGCGGTCAAGAAGGAACTGCGAGAGCGCGGCATCGAGATCCCCGAGGACACCGTTTTCGTCGCCGCCGAGCACAACACGACGACCGACGAGGTAGAACTGTACGCCGATCACGTGCCCGAAACCCACGCGGCGGATATCGAGCAACTCCGCACCGATCTCGAGACCGCTCGCGCCGGTGCGACCACTGAGCGTGCCGCTGATATGGGCAGCGACGCCGATTCGGGCGTCCGTGAGACCCAGCGCCGGGCCGCTGACTGGGCGGAGACGCGTCCGGAGTGGGGACTGGCCGGGAACGCCGGATTCGTCATCGGACCGCGCGCGCTCACCGAAGAACTCGATCTGGACGGCCGGTCGTTTCTCCACTCCTACGACTGGCGCGGCGACCCGGACGGGGACGCGCTTGCGTCGATCCTGACCGGCCCGATGGTCGTCACCCAGTGGATCAACACCCAGTACTACTTCGCGACGGTCGACAACGCCGTGTACGGCAGCGGGTCGAAGGTGACACACAACCCCGTCGGAAACATCGGCGTCTACCAGGGCAACGGGGGAGACCTGATGAGTGGCCTCCCGCTTCAGTCTCTCATGAGCGCCGACGACGAACCGTACCACCAGCCGCTTCGCCTCTCGACGGTCGTCCATGCACCACTCGATAGCGTGACCGACATCCTCGTCGAACACGCGGGGCTGACCGAGCTCCTGGACAACGACTGGCTCTCGCTGACGGTCGTCGATCCCCAGCAGGACCACCGCGCGTTCCATTACGACGGCGACCTCGAATGGACGCCCGTTCCGGAGCGAACGGAGAGCAGCCCGACGGTCTCGACCGCCCCTACGGCCGCGGACGACTAGCTGGATGCCGACAGGACGGACGGTGGTTCGACTGCCCTCCAGTGAGTCTCGTAGCACGACTGCCCGCCGGCCTCAAAACACGACGAACAGCCCGCCAACCAGACCGATCGTGACGAGAAGCCGACCGAGGCTCCCGAGAAACGTCGCGACGGCGAACCGGACGTAGTCCCGTTCCAGCACGGCGAAGGCGTAAATCGAGATGGTGTCCGGAAAGAACGGAACCGAGAGCGCGATCGCGAGCCCGCCGTACCCGTACCGCTGTGCCAACTGGACGGAGCGCTTCTCGGACCACTCCATGATGTCCCACCGCGACCGGCGTAACCACCGAACGACCGGGCCGGCCTGCTTGACTTCCTGACCGATGTGGAACGCGAGCACGCTGCCGGCCGCCTTCCCGGTTGCGCTGACGAGCATGATGCTCCCGAGGTGGGCCCACTGTGGGAGCCCGAGATCGAGCGGGGCGGCGAGGACGACCTCGCTGGGCCCGGGCAGTATGAACGCGATCAGAAACGAGTACACGAACACGATGCCGATACCGGGCCAGCCAGTCGCCGACTCGACGACCGATTCGAGGACCCCGGCGAGGACGGACGGCAACGGACCGACGGATAGCGACTGGAAGAGCACGGAAGACAGCGGACCGACTGACAACGATGGGAGGAGGACGGACGCGATCATGACGCTTGCGTGTGGGTCTGGCGTTCGACGGTATTCTCAGCCCTTCGGAGCGTCGGCGCGAGAGCAGCCATCGGTTCGAGGAAGTGTTTGGCCGCCATCGGTATCAGCCCCAGGTCCAGCGCGCGTCGAGGACGTACCGATACACCCCGCTGATCGCGATCGCGATGCCGTTCGAGACCAGATACATGACCCCTACCCATTCGACGAAAAGGAACAGGACTGCAAGCTGGAGCGGTATCGCCGTCCCTCGGACGAGGTTCGTCTTGCACAACCCGACGAGATAGCCGACGATTCCGGTGTTTTGGATCCGCTGAAACGTCCAGGCGTTGTTGAGAACGTACGAAAGAACGATGGTGATCTCGATGGCGACGAGCGCGCTGAGCATGTAGTTCACGCCGACGAGTTCGACGAACGCCCAGAGGAGCACCATCTGGACGCCGGCCGCGAGGGCGCCGACTATAACGAACCGGCGAAGGCGGATCGCGAGCGTTCCGCTCACGAGGTTGCGAAGGAACGTCCGGAGCATCTATCGGTAGCCCAGCGCCTCCAGCCGCTGTTCGAGGTCCTCGTCTACGTCCCGGTCGGACTCCTCGCCGGTCTGGGACCGAAGGAGCCGCGCGTGGCCCTCGGCGATCGAGCCGAACCGATCGAGCACGCGCTTTTTTTCGGATCCACCGTCTCCCGAGAGATCCGTCTGCTCGGTCGGATCGTCGGGGCGATAGTAGAGTTCCTCGGTTCCCTGATCGATGTTCTCGATGTAGGTCCACGCTTCGTCCCGGACGCTCACCAAGAGATCGCCGTCTCTGAGCGATCGGGGGATCGGCTGTGTAGTCACCTCTTCTCCGCGTACCGTGACCGTGACCACCGGCTCGTCGGTCGGGGCTTCTCCCTCGAAGACACTCGGCGTGAGCGTCTCTCCACACCACTCCTCGGGTGGCTCGATGTCCAGCAAGTCGGTCACCGTCGGCGGGACCGAGTCGAGACCAACGTGTTCGTCGATCCGGCGACCGTCGGTGCCGGGTACGTCGACGACGAGCGGGACCCGGATCAGTTCGTCGTACAGCTTCGGATAGTGCGCGAGGTGGCCGTGATCCTGGAACTCCTCGCCGTGATCGCCCGCCACGAGGACCGCGGTTTCGTCTCTGACACCGTTTTCGGAGAGCGCCGACAGCAGGCGACCGATGCTCGCGTCGATCTGTCTGACCGCCGCCTGATAGAGGGTTCGGAGATCCGAAAGCGTCCGTTCGCCGACCTCCCAGCCGAGCCCGGTTCGCGTGTGAGCGTGGATCATCCGGTGGGTGCCGAGCACGTTCGAGGACACCTCGCGAATGTATCGGGGAGCCGGGACGTATGGCGTGTGGGCGTCCATGTAGTGGATCCAGAGGAAGAACGGCGACTCCCGTTCCTCGATGAACGACGTCGCGGCGTGTTCGACGTCGAACATCCGGGACGTGTCGAGGAACGGTCGCTCGTCGGTTTTACCCTGAAGCCACGAACTCAGGCGTCGAATGGGTGAGGTCGCCAACTGGAGCCACGCTTCAACCGTCGGGTGGGTGGCGAGATAGCGACTGTAGATGCTGGAGCCGACGCTCGCGACGAACGGCTCGAACTCGTCGAAGCCGTCGTCGTACCCCCAGTGTGACGTAAGGAATCCGTTGGCCGCGTTAAATCCCCCCGTAGCGACGCCCTCGTCCGCGACCGTCTCCGCGAGCGTCGGGACGTCGTCGACGCCGATCCGGCCCGTATCGGCGAACACGGGTCGCGAGGCCAGTATCGACGGGAACGAAAACGGCGTCCAGTTGCCGTTCGCGAAGGCTTGCTCGAAGACGGTGCCACGATCCGCGAGCGAATCGATGACCGGCGTGTGGCGTTCCGCGTCGTAGGCACCGACCGCGTCCGCGCGGAGCGAATCGACCGTGACGAGTACGACGTTCGATGTTTCAGTAGTGTCCATGTCTGTCAGGTGAACGCCTGTCCGGTTCGTCCGGCCCGCCTTTCGCCACCGTCCGGCAGCGAGGGTGGGCCGTCGGGCGATCGGTGTGGATGTATTTGTTCCCTTTCGACGGCGCCGGTCGAAAGCGCAGCCACGTTGCCCATTGAAGCGTCAGTTACCGGCTTTACTGTTTCGGTTCCCCGGGCAACGCGTGTCTCGCTTCGTCGCCCCGGGTCCGCATAGCTCTCAGTTCTCATCTGAAAGGACGGCGACGACGTACTCTTCGGCGGCCCGTCGTCCGGTCTCGAGGGCGTCGCGCTCGCCGAGCACGACCGCTCTCGTCCGGGCCCCGTCGGCGATGAGCATGAGCGTCTTCGCCACGTGTTCCGCGTCGGCGTCAGGGAAGACGTCCTCCTTGATGCCGTGGTCGATCACGGTTCTGAGCATGTACCGGATGTATTCGTCGTTCTCCTGGAACCGTTCGCGGAACGGCTCCTTGTAGGGGGCCTGACTCCCCATCTCCAGCATCGCGACGAGTAGGTCGTAGTGGTCTTCGGGCTCGACGAGCAGTTTATCCAACAGGAGGTGCAGTCGTTCCTCGGGGTCGATCGTCTCGACCCCCTGGATGGTCTCGACGAACTGACTGAGGATGTAATCCAGAAACGCCGCGAGGAGTTCGTCTTTCGTCTCGTAGTGATAATGGATCGCGGCCGTCGATTTCCCGTACTCCGTCGCGATGCGCTTGATCGTGAGATCGGCGTAGCCGTGCTCCCGGAGCGCACGGTAGGTCGCACGCATGATTTCTTCGTCGGTCTCCGAGAAAGATCGCTCCAGCGGGTCGGCCATTGCTACTACGTTCGTCCAGTATCGGATAACGGTTTTGACCTACTCATCAGATTTCGAGCTTCACGTTTCCGTCCGATCGCGCGCGTCAGCGGGGCGATACGCCGGCGGCCGCCCCGTAGCGCACGGTTTCAAAGCCTTTTTGACTAACTAATTGGTAAGTCATCCACCGCCCGATATGGAAGACACATCTCTCCGGACCCCGCCCAACGATCGGCTTCGAAAGCGACGGTTTGACGCTGGACAGGTCGGGGACAGACGGTAATGGGGCTCCGAGACCGCCTCGGCTCGCTCTTTAGAGGTCCAGAAGAGTTCGATCTCACGTCCGGCAGCATCGGGAAGCCGCTGTTTTTCCTGTCGATGCCAATCGTCGTCACGAACCTCTTTCAGACCGCCTACAACCTCGCGGATACGTTCTGGCTCGGCCAGTACAGCACCGACGCCCTGGCGGCGATCAGCTTCGCGTTTCCGATGGTCTTTCTGTTGATCTCTCTGGGCCTGGGAATCTCCGTCGCCGGCAGCGTACTCGTCGCCCAGCACACGGGCGCTGGTGACGAAACCGCAGCCGAATACGCCGCCTCACAGACGGTGACGTTCGCCGTCATGGCGTCGGTCGTCCTCGGCGGCCTCGGCTATTTTGTCGTCACCGACTTCCTCGCGTTCATGGGCGCTTCCGAGTCCGTGCTGCCGCTGGCGACGAGCTACATGGAAGTCATCTCGCTCGGCCTCGTCTTCATGTTCGGCTTTTTCGTCTTCATCGCGCTCATGCGCGGCTACGGCGACACGGTCACGCCGATGCTCGTGATGTTCGGGTCGGTCGTGTTGAACATCGTCCTTGATCCGTTCGTCATCTTCGGCTGGGGCCCGTTTCCGGAACTGGGAATCGAGGGCGCGGCGCTTGCGACCGTGTTCTCGCGCGGACTCGCGTTGACCGTCGGGCTGGCGATCATGTTCCGCGGGACCCGCGGTGTTCAGATCAACATCCGGGATATGGTGCCCGACCCATCGTACCTGCCGCGTCTCGTCAGGATCGGCGTCCCCGCCTCCGTGGAGGGGACGGGACGAGCGTTGTCGATGAATCTGCTTCTGTTCATCGTCGCGATGTTCCCCGATCCGGTCGTGGCCGCCTACGGCATCGGAACGCGGCTGTTTTCGGTCGTCTTTCTCCCGGCGATCGCAGTCGCCCGCGGCGTCGAGACGATGACCGGCCAGAACATCGGTGCGAACGAGCCCGATCGCGCGGCGCGGGCTGCGGGACTCGCAGCGAAGGTTCTGTTCGGTGTGCTCTCCGTCGTCGGGATCGTCGTGTTCGTTTTCCCCGACCCCATCGTCTCGATATTCGTCGGCGAAGGCCAGGAGAACGCTGCCCGGGTGGTCGCCGTCGGGACGCAGTTCCTACGCTACGTCGCGTTGACCTTCGGCTTCATCGGGATCATGCGCGCATATACGGGGAGTTTCCGCGGCGCGGGCAAGACGCTCACTGCGGCCGCCATCTCAATGCTGATGCTCGGCGTTATCCGCCTCCCGGTGGCGTGGATCGCTGCGGGCGAGATCGGGGCTTCCGGGATCTGGCTGGCGTTCGCGGTCTCCAACGCCGTCGGCGCGGCCATCGCCTACGCGTGGTATCGACGCGGCACGTGGCGCGAGGCGGATGTCACCGAGCCGGATGTTCCTGACGCGGGTGCTACTGCTTCCGCGGACGACTAGAACAGGCTGCCGAAACTATTTGTCCGGCTCGTCGATCGCCGCGGTGAGATGGTCCGCGGCCTCGAGATCGAACTCCTTGACCGAGATGACCGGAAGGAGCTTTTCGAGCTGTCGTTTGACCTGCTGGACGCCTGGGTGGGGCGGCTCGACGACGAACGTGATCCGGGAGCGCTCGCCGTCGCCCATCGGCTCGCCGACGATCCGCTCGATGTTGATCTGGCGCCGAGCGAACAGTCCAGTTACCTTGGCGGTGACGCCCGGTTCGTTGACGACGATCGCCGACAGTACGGCTCGCCGTCCGACCGTGTCCTTTTGAGGGGCGTCCGGTTCAGTCCTGGTTCCGTCGGCGTTGCGACGCCCGTTCGGCTGGGCGCGTTCGTGCGGTCCCGGAACGTCCGTTTCGCCGTTCATAGTTCCTCCAGTTGGGCCTCGTTCATGGCGAATTTCGTGTTGTCGCCACCGCTTGGCACGATCGGATAGACGTCTTCCTCGGGGTCGACGTGGGCGTCGACGACCGACGGGCCGTCGTACTCGTACGCTTCTCGGAGCGTCTCGTCGACCTCCTCGTAGGTCTCGATCCGGAACCCACGGGCACCGAAGCCCTCCGCGATCACGTCGAAGCCTGGGACCCACGGATACTCGGAGGCCATCCGTCGCCCATCGAAGAAGGCGTCCTGCCACTGTCTGACCATCCCGACGGCGGCGTTGTTGAGCACGACGACCGTGATGTCCAACTCCTCCCGCACGGCGACGGCCAACTCCTGCAGCGTCATCAAAAACGAGCCGTCGCCGTCGAAACAGACGACCGACTGGTCGTCGTCGGCCGCAAAGCGAGCGCCGATCGCCGCCGGGAGGCCGTATCCCATCGTCCCCAGCCCGTGCGAAGAGACCCATGTTCGGGGGTGGCGATACGTCCAGTACTGCATCGCCCACATTTGGTGTTGGCCCACCCCCGTCGTGACGACCGTGTCGTCGGGCGTCAGTTCGTCCATCGCTTCCACGAGGAACTGCGGTTTCACAGGGTCGTCTTCGGAAACCGAGTACTCGAGGGGGTACTCCTTGCGCCACTCCCGGCACTGCTCGCGCCACTCGCCCGCGTCCGGCGCGCGGGTCATCGCGTCATAGAGCTGATCGAGCACCGTCCCCGCGTCGCCGACGAGCGGATAGTCGGCGTGGATGATCTTCGAGATTTCGGCGGGGTCGATGTCGATGTGGATGATCTCGGCGTCCGGCGCGAACGTCTCGACGCCGCCCGTGAGCCGATCGTCGAAGCGCGTCCCGACGGCCAGCATGACGTCGCAGTGCTGAAGCGTCATGTTCGCGTAGCCGGTGCCGTGCATTCCGGCGACCTCCATCGCGAGGTCGTGATCCTCCGGAAACGAGCCGATACCCGGCATCGTCGTCACGACGGGAACCCCGTACTCGGTCGCGAACCGTCGCAGTTCGTCCCACGCTTCGGCTTTGATCACGCCGCCGCCGGAGAGAATCGCCGGTTGCTCGGCGTCGGCGAGCGCTTCGGCGGCTTCCGAGACGGCCGCCCCGTCGGCCGCGTTCGGTACGTCGAAGTCCTCGGGGAGTTCGGGCCCGACCGGTTGTTCTCCCGTCTCGCCCTTCGTGACGTTCTTCGGGAGATCGACGAGCGTCGGTCCCGGTCGTCCCTCCTCAGCCAGCGCGAACGCCTCGCCGACGGTGTGACCGGTCGTGTCGGGATCGGTGCTCACGTAGTTCGTCTTCGTCACCGGCATTGTCACGCCGGTGGTGTCGGTCTCCTGGAACGCGTCCCGGCCGAGGAAGTCAGTGGAGACCTGCCCGGTCAACGCGACCATCGGATCCGAGTCCATATCGGCATCGGCCAGCCCCGTCACCAGGTTCGTCGCGCCGGGCCCCGAGGTGGCCAGACAGACGCCCGGCTCTCCGGAGACGATCCCGTAGGCGTCGGCCGCGTGGGCGGCGCCCTGTTCGTGGCACATCGTGACGTGCTGGATATCGGAGTGATACAGCGAGTCGTAGACGGGCATGATCGCGCCCCCCTGAAGACCGAAGGCGTGTTCGACGCCGGCGGCTTCGAGCGCCGCAATGGCGGCGTCGGCGCCGGTCGTGACTGGTCGTCTGGGCGATTCGTCGGCCGTTTCTTCGGTGGCAGTCGTGCGCTTTGACATCCGTGGGTCGTGTGGTATCCGCGATGTCGCCGGAGCGTCGGCGACAGGGTTGGTTATTGGGCGTTTCGAATCGGGTCGAGGAATAGTGTGGTGGTGGGGCTACTGAAGAGCCCCAATAATACCGATACTACCGATACTACCGCCACTGGAGATACCGCTGTCGACACGGGCTGACGCTGGTGCGGTTCTCCGCGTCATCTATTCGGAACAACTGTTATCTGAGGTTATTAAACTTTCTGTCAGGCCCGCCGACCGACTCCCCCGCGTATAGAGTTTCGAAGCGCTTAAACACGGTTACCATGAAAATACCGTAACTCGCTGGACGACGGGCACCAGTGGGCACCTGTCTACGCAGGTCGGGATGTGATTCCCGCCGCCGGACGGCGGCCGGGAATTGAACCACGCAACGCCCGTGGTGAAACCATGGCACGAAGCTTCTACTCACACATTCGGGAGGCGTGGAAAACGCCGAAGGAAGGAAAGCTCGCGGAACTGCAGTGGCAGCGCCAACAGGAGTGGCGCGACCAGGGTTCGATCGAGCGCATCGATCGACCGACGCGACTGGATAAGGCTCGCTCGCTGGGCTACAAGGCCAAGCAGGGCGTCGTCGTCGCCCGCGTTTCGGTCCGGAAGGGCAGCGCCCGCAAACAGCGCTTCAAGGCCGGCCGCCGCTCGAAACGACAGGGTGTCAACAAGATTACCCGCCGGAAGAACCTCCAGCGCATCGCCGAGGAGCGCGCCGGACGGAAGTTCCGGAACCTCCGCGTGCTGAACAGTTACTGGGTCGGTGAGGACGGCTCCCAGAAGTGGTTCGAAGCGATCCTACTCGACCCCGAACACGGGGCGATCGAGAACGACGACGACCTGAACTGGATCTGTGACGACAGCCAGCGCGGCCGCGCTTACCGCGGTCGGACCTCCGCCGGCCAGCGCGGTCGGGGGCTCCAGCAGCGCGGGCAGGGTACCGAGCACACTCGACCGAGCATCCGCGCGAACGATAACCGCGGCAAGTAACGTCGTCGCAACCGCCGTTTTCAGTTTATATCACGCCCAACAGCGACAGCCCTCCGTATTGTTATTGTATGCGGGGGGACGGCCGAGCCATCCCAAGGGACAGCCGTTCAACTGAACTGATATCTATTCTGTCGGATCAGTTAGAACAGTTATCGGACGATTATTCGGTGCTGGATGGCTGTTCTTCTCTGATAGATATATCATAAAAATTTGCATAACAATTTATTGTAACTGAATATAAATATGACGCCATGAAACAAGAAACGGCTGAAGAAAACGCGTTAGTATCGTTTTATAATGAGCGGATCACGGAACCCTCAACGAGTGACGAGGCGTACGGCTACTGGCTGTTCGCGCTCGGGCTTGTGGCCAGCGTCGTCGGTGTCGTGTTCTTCATGTACAGCGGGGCCTACCCGCGGCCGCCGGCGTCCGATGGCGGCACTTACTGGCTGTTACGCGAGATCGGCGGCGTCTTCGTCGGGGTGGGATTCCCTCTGTTACTCGGTGGGGTTGCCATCCGGTTTCCCTTACGACAGTTAGCGACCAGGATCGTCGGCGTCGGTGTCGTTCTCTGTCTGGCTGCCGTTCTGTGGTTTGTCGTGGTGTATCCGGCCGGCGGCTGGCCCGTCGCGACCGGGCACACTGGCGTCATCGGGCTTTACACCGTCGGACTCGCCGTTATCGGACTCGCGTCGATCGTCGTCCCGATGCTCTCGCGTGCCGAGACGGAGACCGAAAGCGAGCGGGTCGCGCGCGAACAGATCGAAGCGGAGCGATCCCAACTCGAAGCCGAAAAGGCGGAACTCGAAAGAAAAACGTCCGAGTTGGAGGCGGATCTCGAAACGGCACGCGAAGCGCGCGACGAGGCGGCGGCCGAAACTGAGGCTGCCGAGGCCGAACTCGCGGCGCTCCGGCAATCGCAAGCCAGGTTCGAGATCTATCAGGACAAGGGCGGCGGCCACCGCTGGCGGCTCCGACACCGCAACGGCAACATCATCGGTACAAGCGGCGAGGCCTACGCCAGCCGACAGAAGTGCCAGCAGGGTATGCACAGCGTGATGCGGAACGCGCTCGGTGCGGCGGTGATGACGATCGAACCCGAGGACGCCGAGACGGATACGGAAGAGCCCCAACCGATCGAACTGGAGAGTCAGGCCGAATTCGAGCTCTACGAGGACAACGCGGGCGAGTACCGCTGGCGGCTGGTCCACGACAACGGCAACATCATCGCCGACTCCGGGGAGGGCTACGCGTCGAAAAGCAACGGCAAGCGGGCGATGGATAGCGTCCGAAAACACGCCGAAACCGCCGATTACCTCAGGATCGATCCGACCGGCTTCGAGATCTATCGGGACGCGGCGGGCGAGTGGCGCTGGCGGCTGGTCCACCAGAACGGCCAGATCCTGGCCGACTCCGGCCAGGGCTATGCGAGTCGACAGAAGGCCCGACAGGGCGTCGACAGCGTCCGGGACAACGCCGGCGAGGCCGACATCGAAGAACAGTAAGCCGACCGAACGACTGATTCAAAAAACAATGAGCAAGGCAACATTCGAACTCTACGAGGACAACGTGGGCGAGTACCGCTGGCGGCTCCGTCATCAAAACGGCAACATCATCGCCGACTCCGGCGAGGGGTACAGCAGCAAGCCATCGGCACGCGAGGCGATCGAACGAGTCCAGGGATACGCCCCCGAGTCGGACGTCCTCGACGTCGGCCAGGCTTCCTTCGAACTCTACGCGGACAACGCGGGCGAGTACCGCTGGCGGCTCCGTCATCAAAACGGCAACATCATCGCCGACTCCGGCGAGGGGTACTCCTCGCGGAGCGCGGCGGAGGACGCGGTCAACAGCGTCAAACGGAACGCGCCGGGCGCCGAGGCGACCGAGTAGCCGGCTCTGGAGCCGACCATCCGGCAGCGTTTTCAGACCGGCAACCGACTGAACACCATGCGTAGCTTCGAGATCGGCCGCATTACCGGGATTCCGATCCGGCTCAACGTCACGCTCGTCGTCTTTTTGCCGCTTTTGGCGTGGCTCATCAGCCGTGAAGAACAGCTCGGCTTCTACACCGAGGTCGTCAACGGGATTTCGCCCCGAGCGATCGATATCGCCACCGTTCAGTCCGGCTCGACGCCGATGGTCGTCGGCGCGGCGACCGCCATTGGCCTGTTTGTCGGCGTGTTACTCCACGAACTTGGCCACTCGTGGATGGCGCGGCGCTACGGCGTCACGATCAGTTCGATCACCCTGTGGATCTTCGGCGGGATGGCCCACATGGAGGACCTCCCGGAAGATTGGGACATCGAGCTCTACGTCGCGCTGGCCGGCCCGGGCATGAGTGTCCTCGTCGCCGCGGCCTGCTACGGGCTGCTCTTCGTCGTTCCCGCACAGCCGATCTTCCTCTTTGTCGTCGGTTCGCTCGCAGTGATCAACGCGACACTGGCGGTGTTCAATCTGCTCCCGGCGTTCCCGATGGACGGCGGCCGCGTGCTTCGGGCGTTGCTCGCTCGCACCCGCCCGTACGCTGAGGCGACACGGACCGCCGCGACCGTCGGCAAGTTCATGGCGGTCCTGATGGCGATCTTCGCCGCCCTCTCCTTTGCGCCGATTCTGTTTCTCATCGCGATGTTCATCTACATCGCCGCGGGCGCCGAATCGCGGACGACCGTCCTCCGGGAACTGCTTCAGGGACTGACCGTCCGGGAGTTGCTGTCGAGCGACGTCCGAACCGTCACGCCCGAGACGACCGTCGCGGAGTTTCTCGATCGCGTCGTCACCGAGCGGACGACCGCCTACCCCGTCATGGATCGCGGTACTGTCACCGGCCTCGTCACGCTCGAATCGGTTCGAAACGTCGCCCCCGAGGCTCGCGAAACCACGACCGTTGCCGACGTGATGGGCGGTGCGCCGCCGTCGGTCGCGCCGGAGGACGACGCCTTCGAGGCGCTGTTGGCGATGAGTTCCGCGAAGGGCGATCGAGTACTCGTGGTCGACGACGGTCGGTTCGTCGGCCAACTCACGGCGAGCGATTTCACGACGGCGATCGAGGTTCTGCAGGGACTCGGCCCGAAACGGGACATCGATCTCCCCGACGGCTACGCCTGAGGTTCGGGCCGAACGCGGGCCGACCGGCTTTCCTGACGCGGACGTTTATAAGTGAATACGCGACCAGACGGGTCATGGGTCACCGAACGCTCGTTGCATACGACAGGGACGGCTACGACCTCCATTACGCACACTGGGGCGTCGACCCCGAGACGCTCACCTCGGAAACGCCGTTCGGCGGCCGGCCGGACGACGAATGGGCGCGCGAGGCGGCCGACGCGTTGCTCGATCCGGCGGGCGGTCGGCTGAACGACTCGCGGGAGACCGCCGTCGAGACGGATCCGATCGCGACGGAGATCCCGTTCGTCGACCTGGAGGCGTACATCGATCCGACAGAGCACGAGGCGCTGTACGTCGTCGACGAGGCGTTCAGGGTGCGAACGTATCTGGTCTTCGGACTCGACGGGTACAGCGCGGGACGGACGGGCGGCCCCGCGATCGCACTCGTCGGATACGACGGCGCGGACGATGCCGCCTATCTCCGTGGTTGGCTAGCCGGCGGCCGGGCCGTGCGGGGCGTCTGTGGCCCGGACGATGGCGCGATCGTCCGGGCGCTCCGGTGGCTCGATCCCGAGCGCGGAACGATCGTCTGGATGACCGGCGGCGCGAACGACCGATCGGAAACAAGCGGCAGTGGGAGTTGAGACTTCCCCGGCGTCCGCCCCGCCCCGCCGCCTCCCGAGAGCGTGTCATTCCTCCGGCGCGTCCGCGAGCAATCGCCGCGAGGAGTTGCTCACGACGAGCAGGCTGCTCGTCGCCATCGCGGCGGCGGCAAAGAGCGGGTTCAAAAGCCCCGTCACGGCCAGCGGGATCGCGATCCCATTGTAGCAGAACGCCCACCCCAGGTTCTGTTTGATCCGCCGCCCCGCGGCGCTCGAAAGTTCGAAGACTGCCTCGACCGACCGGAGGTCGTCGTCGACGATCGCGACGTCGGCGGCGTCGACAGCCATCGCTGTACCGCCACCGAGCGCGATCCCGAGGTCCGAACGGGCCAGCGCCGGCGCGTCGTTCGTTCCATCGCCGACCATGACCGTCTCGCCGCCTTCGGCCAATCGGGCGACGGTCTCGGCTTTCCCTGCCGGCGGCACGCCGGCGAACACGCGATCGACGGCTTCGTGTTCCCGAAACGCCGTGGCGGCGCGCTCGTCGTCGCCGGTCAACACGACGACCTCGACGCCGCGGTCCGAGAGCGACCGGACCGTCGCCTCCCAGCCATCCCGAAGTTCGTCTCCGACGACGACGATTCCGTCGGCGGTCCCGTCGTGCCCGACGACGACCGGAACGCGACCGACGTCTCTGGCTGTCCGGGTCGCCCGGGTTATCTCGGTCGGGAGCGTCCATCCGAGTTCGGCGAACAGATCCGGGTGCCCGACAGCGACGTCTCGCCCGTCAACGACGCCCGAGACGCCGTTGTCGTGGCTCTCGAAGGATTCGATCGAGCGGCCGTCGTCGGACGAGTCGGCCCCGATGTCGGGCAGTGAAACGTCCTCTTCGGCCGACTGGCCGATCGATCCGCCGTCCGTGGCAACCGCCTCAGTGTCGCTTGTCACGGAATCGGACTCGCCCAGGGCTGCAATCGCCTTCCCGACGGGGTGTGCCGACCGACTTTCGAGCGCCGCGGCGTCGGCGAGCAGTCCCGGGGAGAGAGTCGAGTCGACGACGTCCATCTCGCCGGTCGTGAGCGTGCCGGTCTTGTCGAAGACGACCGTGTCGGCGTCCCGGAGCCGTTCGAAGACCGTCTCGTCGAAGACGACGATCCGCCGTCGCAGCGAATCGCGGATGCCGGCGGCGACGGCCAGCGGCGTCGCGAGTCCGAGCGCACAGGGACACGAGACGATGAGAACGGTTAGTCCGACGAGGAGCGACCCTGCGAACCCGCCGCCAAGCGCCAGCGAGACCGCCGTTGCGACGATCGCGATCGAGAGCACCAGCGGGACGAACACCGTCGCGAGCCGATCGGCTAGACCCTGCATTCCGCGAGTCGCGCTCTGGAGTTCCCAGACGAGTTCCGTGATCCGATCGAGACTGCTGGTCGCCCCGTCATCGACGGCGACGGTGATCGCGCCGTCCGCGACGACGCTTCCCCCGACGACGCGGTCGCCCTCGCGTTTGGCGACGGGCATCGACTCGCCGGTGATGACCGACTCGTCGACGGCGGCCTCGCCCTCGGTGATCGTCCCGTCGACCGGGACGCGCTCGCCCGTCCGGACGACGACCTGGTCGCCGGGGTCGAGCGCTTCGACGGCGACCTCCTCGTGGGTCCCGTCCTCGCGGCGACGGCGGGCCTCGTCGACCCGGACGGAGGTGAGTTCCGAGAGCCGCTCGGTCGCGCGGCGCTTGAGGTTCGACTCGTGGTAGTTGCCGACGGTGACGACGACGACGATCGCGACGGTCACGTCGTAGTAGACGTGCGGCTCCTCGACGACGGCGACCGCAAGCGTACTGTAGAGGTAGGCGCTGACCGCCGCGATCGCGACGAGGAGATCCATGTTCGGGGTGCGCGTTCGGAGCGCGACGTACGCCCCCTGTAGGATCGGCTTTCCTGTCACGAGCAACACGACCGTCGTCAACACGGCGATGATGATGAAAAAATACGTGCCGCTCTCGTGGGCCATCGCGTCCGAGAGGAACTGCGTCGTCCGGTCGTCGTAGTAGAGCCCGCCGAAGTACGTCGGATAGATGATGGTAATGTACTGCAACATTACCGCCATCCCGACGAGCACGCCGACCGCGACCCGGACTGTCTCCATGTGGTTCGCCTGCCGCTGGCTGTAGGCATCCTCGCGGGGAAACGCGGTGTATCCGAGCCCCGAAATTACTTCACATAGCTCCTCGACCGAGGTTCGTTCGGGGTCGTGATCGACCCGGACAGTCTCGGTGACGTAACTGACGCTCACCGACCGGACACCCTCGGTTTCGAGCGCGAGCGATTCGATGAACGCCTCACACGTGGCGCAGTACATGCCGCGGACCTCGAGGAACGTCCGTTCGTAGCCATCGGGCAACGCGTCGGTCCTGTCTCGGTCTGCATCGGTTTCCCCCTCGACTGAGTCGGTCGGGCCGTCCGTCCGGTCGACGCGCCCTCTGACGTCGTCGGCGTCGACCGAATCGACGTCCGACAGGGTTTCGTGGACGTCGAGACAGCCCCGACAGCAGAACGCGTTACCGTCGGCATCGGTGATATCGGCGCTGTCCGTCGGGAGATCACACAGCGTACAGCCAGTGTCGACGTCCTCTCTCATGCGTGGTGTGGGTGTCAATTCGTCGCCCCTGTCTCCGACCGACGACTCCCGTCATCGCCGAGATCGCTGCCGGACGTAGGACTTGCCGGATCCTAAAGGTTCGGTACCATTCCCCGTGGAGCCCTCGGGATAGCTCGATGCCTCCGTAACAGCACGAGAACACGGGGCTTAATTTCCGGAGACGATTATACGATCCCGTGAACACGGACCGACAGTCGGGCGATCCCCCACGAGCCGTTCCCGACCCGACGATACCCGAGGCGGCGACGTTCGTCGCCGAAGCCATCGATCGGGGGGCGCTCGTGACGCTCTTCGGCCGGTGTACGGTCGACTATGACGGGCGTGCGGCCTCCGAACTCGGCCCGGGGGACCGGCACGTCATGCTGAAACCGGACGGCACCCACCTCGTTCACAGCGACGAGGGGCAAAAGCCGGTGAACTGGCAGCCGCCGGGCAGCGAGCACGACTGTCGGGTCGTAGAAAACACGCTGATCATCGAAAGTGTCAGAACGAGCCCCAAAGAACGGCTCGTGGTCACGCTCTCCGAAGTCGTCCACGTCGCCGCTTTCGACGCCGACGACGGCGAGTCGATCGACCTCGTCGGGACGGAAGCCGACCTGAAACGCCGGATTCTGGAATCTCCTGACCTCATCGAGAGCGGGTTCACGCCACTCTCGACTGAACGCGAGACGCCGGCCGGCGCGGTCGACGTCTACGGCGAGGACGCCGAGGGACGGACGACCGTCTTGGAACTGAAACGGCGGCGGGTCGGCCCGGACGCCGTCGGGCAGCTGAATCGCTACGTCGAGGCGCTCGAACGGGATCTCCATGCCGACGCCGAGATACGCGGGCTGCTCGTCGCGCCCTCTGTTACTGAACGGGCGAAGTCGCTGCTCGCCGAGGAAGGCCTGGAGTTCGTCCCGCTGACGCCGCGGGAGGACTAGACGAACAGCCCGAATGTGAGACCGAGTGCGACGAGAACAGCCACGACGAGGGCGGCCGCCAGGAGCCGGTTTTCGAGGGTTTTCCGGTAAAACGGCATCGCCTCGTACTCCTCGCGAAACGCCGCGGCGTTCTCGGCGTCGAAGAAGTGCTTCTCGGCGAAAAAGAACGACTCCGTTACCGAACAGCCGGTACAGACCGGCTCGCCGGTGAGCCGTTCGGTCGCGATATGCGTCTCACAGTTGATCGAGCCACAGTTCCCACAGTAGGTGTAGGTCTCGTCCGGGGCAGTCGTCTCACAGTGGACACATCGCCGAACACCGTCGTTTCGGGTCGAGTACCGATCTCCGCCAGCATCGTACCCGTAGCCGTGGGTGTATTCGCCCAACGTGACGGTGGTCTCCAGTCGGGGGACGTAGACCGGCTCGACCGATCGTAACGAGACATCGTCCGGCGAGGGGCGACAGTCCCGGGTGTAGGTGACGTTGTTGTCGCCGGTGTAGGTGACCGTCGTCTCGAGTGCGTCGCACAGTCGCTTTCTGCCCCACTCGCGATAGTCGGATTCAGTCAACCCGAAGCGGCGGGCTTTGCCACCGTGTCTCGCCTGTGCATCCGAGAGCGGGACCGTCTCGCCGTCGACGACCGAGGCGAGATCGTTGGGTGCGAGCCGTGGCCCGGCGGGATCGGCCTCGATAACGAGGCGGTCATCGCGGTCGATCCGATGGATGACGCCGACGCTCGTCTCGAAGATCGCCCGCGTGCTCGCTCGCACGTCAACGACGGGATGGTACGCGACGTCGACGGTCGGTTCGGGAAGCGTCACGGGAGCGTTCTCGACGTCCTCGAAGACGTCGGTCAGAACTGCCACCGGATCGCCGACCGAGAGCGTCTCCTCACAGACGATTTCGATCCGGCCGTTGTACAGGTCCATCCCGACCGATTCGCCGAGTTCGCGGAGATCCCGACCGTCGAGCAGTTCGATCGGGTGTGGATCGCCGTCCTTTCGGAGCCGTTCGGCGTACTCCTCGGCGGGGCCGGTGAACCGGCCGGAGGTGACGACCATCCCGCGCTTCGGGCCCTCGTGGGGATACGTCGCAACTGCTGAGTGGAGTTTCTGGACGACCGGCCGCGAGACGGTGTCAGTATGTTTGCACTCGACGACGTACGCCGTCCCGCCGTCGTACATCGTGATGTCTCGCCCCTCGTCGGCAACGCGGGTCGCGACGGCCACGTCCTCGTAGTCGAGGGCGCGGAACAGCGATGCGATCGCGTCCTCGAACTCGTAGCCCGAAAGCTCGTCTAACAGCGTCGTCACTGTCGGCAGTGCGTCGCGCGTACACAAAAATTCGCGGCCGCCCTATTCGAGTTTCGACTGAAGCCGAGAGAGCAGGTTCAGCGCCTCGAGCGGCGTCGTCTCGGCGAGATCGACCGAGTCGAGTTCGGCTGCGATCGCCTCCCGGCCACCGTCCGTAGAGGCCGCCTCGGGAGCACTCCCCTCGCTTCCAGTCGGGGCCGGGGGATCGCTCTCCTCTTCCAGCAGTCGCCCCGCGCGATCGACGACCGCACCCGGAACGCCAGCCATCTCGGCGACTTCGACACCGTAGGAGGCCTCCGCGGGGCCGACTCGCAGGTCGTGTTCGAACTCGACGCCGTCAGCCGTCCTGACGGCTGAGAAGTGGTAGTTATCCGCTCTCGGGAGGGTTTCAGCCACGTCCGTCAACTCGTGGTGATGCGTCGCAAAGAGGGTGTACGCGCCGATCTCGTCGTGGAGATACTCCGTCGCCGCCTGCGCGATCGCGTAGCCGTCCCGGGTCGAAGTTCCACGGCCGACCTCGTCTAAGACGACCAGTGAGTTTTCGTCCGCTTCCGCGAGGATATCCGCGAGTTCGGTCATCTCGACCATGAACGTCGACCGGCCGCCGGCGATGTCGTCCGACGCGCCGACCCGGGTAAAGATCCGATCGATGACCGGGAGTTCAGCATGTCGGGCCGGAACGAAGCTCCCGAGCTGTGCGAGCACGCAGATCAACGCGACCTGTCGCATGTAGGTCGACTTGCCCGACATATTGGGACCGGTGACGACCGCCATCGGCCGACCGCGGGGGAGATCGGTCGGGTTCGGGACGAACGCCGTCTCGGTTCGCTCGACGACCGGATGGCGACCGCCTTCGATGTCGATCCCGTCGGCACCGACTTTCGGACGGCTGTAATCGTACTCGGCGGCGACGGCCGCGAGCGAACAGAGCGCGTCGAGTCGGGCGATCGCCGACGCAGTCGTCTGGATCCGTTCGGTCGCCTCGGCGACCCGACTTCGGACTTCTCTGAACAGTTCGTATTCGCGCTCGTCGGCGCGCCCTTCCGCGCGGATTATCTCGTCTTCGCGCTCCTTCAGTTCCGGTGTGTAGAACCGCTCGGCGTTTTTCAGCGTCTGCCGGCGGTGGTAGTCGTCGGGAACCGACTCGAGGTTCGGATCGGTCACCTCGATGTAGTAGCCGTGGACGGAGTTGTGGCCGACTTTCAGCGAGTCGATCCCGGTCCGCTCGCGTTCTTTCGTTTCCAGTTCGTCGATCCATGCCTTGCCCTCGCGTTCGGTCCGACGCAACGAATCGAGCGTTTCGTCGTACCCGTCGCGGACGACGCCGCCTTCGGTGATCTCCGCGGGCGGCGAATCGACGATCGACTCGTCGATCCGTTCTCGGACCGCCGGACAGTCGTCGAGATCGTCGGCGATCTCGGTGAGAACGTCGCTTTCGGTCGCCACGTCGTCGATACAGTCCCGGAGTTCGGGAACGACGGAGAGCGTCGCCTCAAGCGCCCGGAGGTCGCGGGCGTCGGCGCGACCGCGGGAGATCTGTGCCACGAGTCGCTCGAGGTCGTACACGTCGGCGAGCAGTTCGCTCGCGCGTTCGCGGTCGCTGACCCGCCCGAGAAGCGCTCCCACCGCATCGAGTCGGGCCTCGATACGATCCGGATCCAGGAGTGGTCGTCGGAGCCGATCGCGCAGTTCCCGGCCACCGAGGGCGCTCGCCGTCCGGTCGATGGTCTCCGACAGCGCCGCCCCCTCGAGGCCGTGGACGTGTCGGGGTTCGAAGATCTCAAGCGAGCGCGTCGCGACCGCGTCAAGCAGCATGTACTCGCGTGGATCGTACCGCGTCAGGTGGTTGAGATACTCCAGTCGCGTCGTCTCGCCGTCGGTCGTGACGCCGCGGGCATACTCCGCGTAGGCCAACAGCGCACCACAGGCGCGAACTTCGGCGTCGCTTGCGAGCGCCGTCTCGCCGAAATACGAACGCAGTTTCTCGCGGGCGGTTTCGAGATCGAACGCCGACTCCTCGTAGGGCGTGACCATGCAGTTCGATCCGAACGGGTCCGTGGGGGCGTCGGGACCGACGACGGCCTCGGCGGGATCGAACCGCTCGAGTTCGTCAGCCACGGCGTCGAGTCGGTCGAGTCTGGTGGCGTAGAAATCGCCCGTCGAGACGTCGAGCACGGCGACCCCGTAGCCGTCGGTCAGGGAAGCGACGAAGTTGTTGTCCCCGTCGGCGAGCAGTTCCGTCTCCGTGAGCGTCCCCGGCGTGACGACCCGCGTGACGGCCCGATCGACGAGCCCGGAGGTCGCTTCGGGCTCTTCGACCTGATCGGCGACGGCGACTCGATACCCGGCGTCCAACAGCGTCTCGATGTACGATTCGGCGTTGTCGATGGGAATCCCGGCCATCGGATACGAGCCCGTCGAGTCCTCTCGCTGGGTGAGCGTGATCTCTAGGATCCGGGCGGTCGTCTCGGCGGCCGCACAGAACGTCTCGTAGAAATCACCGACCTGAAACAGAACCAGGGCGTCGTCGTAGCGCTCACACAACTGGAGATACTGCGACAGCATCGGCGTGAGATCGTCGGCTTTCTCGGTCATCTCTGGCGGCGGTCCCAGCGCCTCGTCCATATCCGACCCTGCGGCTCGCCGGTCAAATACCCACCGAACGCCGGGTACCGACACCGTTTTCGGCGCCTCGACCGAACCGAGCGTATGGCAGCCGACGAGTCCGAGACGATCACGCTCGCCTTCGAGTTGGCGGCGCTAGAACGGCTCACCGACCCGGCAGGCGTCATCAGCGACACCCAGCGGTGGACGAGCCACCTCGGCATCGTGAGCGACGAACCGACACACCTCGTCAGAAAGCGCGCCCGCGACTACGGGTTCAACCCTGATTTCCTCCCAGGCCCCCGCGACAAACCCGAGAGCCTCGTGAAGATCAGAAACCAGCCCGAGCACAGCGCTGATCGGTTCGTTTTGGTCTCGGCCGACGAGGACCTCGAGGAGACGGCCGAACGGGCCGGCTGGGAGTATCGGCCGATCGAGGAAGCTGCTGAGACCGCCGGGTGGCGGCTCGCCCCCGAGACTGAGGAGGTCGACGACGATGCGGAGCGGAGCGGCTGGCCCTAAGCAGTTCTCCTCCTCGGCGTCGATAGCGTCCCGTCCGAGATGCCAGCGACGGTTTGCGTACCGACGAGCTCCCGGCTGGCCGCGCTGATCAGTGGGACGTCGGCAGGTTTAACAGTCGAGTAGAACACTCGAACGTATGGACTTCCGCGAGGAGCTTTGGTCCATCTATCGGGAGGCGCTACCGATCCTCCTCGTGGCGCTTCTCGGCGGGCTCTTTTCGGGACTGGTTCTCGAGGAGTTACTCGAAAGCGTCGAGCGGTTCCCCGGCCTGTTGGTGATGGTTCCGGTGTTCCTCGCCACCCGCGGTAACGTCTACGGTGCGCTCGGCGGCCGGATCGCGAGCGGTCTCCACCAGGGGCTCATTCCGCCGGCGTTCGCGTGGAACGACCGGCTGGTGAACGCAGCCGTCGCGTCGTTCGTGAACGCGATCGCGATCTCGGCCGTCATCGGCGTCATTTCGTGGGTGGCACTCCAGCTTCTGGGCTGGCCCTCGGCCGCACTCTATGAACTCGTCGGGATCATGCTGATCGCCGGAAGCCTGACGTCCGTCGTGCTCGTGTTCGGGTTGCTCGCAGTCCTCTTTGCTGGCTACAACGCCGGCTACGATCCGGACAACCTCGTCGGGCCGATCGTCACGACGCTCGGCGACGTCTTCGGCATGCTGTTTCTGTTCGTCGCCGTGTTCATCGTCGAGGTGGTGTTCGTCTGATGGCCGCCCAGGGCTCGCTCGGAACGTGGGACGCCCGCCGCATCGTCCGAAACATGTTCCCGCTCCTGTTGGTCCTCTGTACCGTCGTCCTCTGGGCCGGGATCACGCTCGAAGAGGCGGGGGCGCTCTTAGAGGAGTACGGCGTCCTCGCGGTGATGGTGCCCACGATGGTCGGCGCTGGCGGCAATCTGGGGACGATCCTGAGTTCCCGGCTCTCGACGCGGCTGCACCTCGGGACGACGAAGTTCGACCCGTACGATCGCGTACTATGGGCGAACGTCGCCGCGGTGTTAGCGCTCTCGTTTACCGTCTTTAGCGCCCTCGCGATCGGTGCATGGCTCATCGGACTGCTGACTGGTTCGTCGCTCGGTCTCGGGATTTTGCTTGCGATCTCGCTCACGAGCGGGCTGTCGCTCGCCGTCATCGCCGTCGTGTTCAGTTTTATTACGACCTACGGCTCCTATCGGCTCGGGATCGACCCCGACGACACGACGATCCCGATCGTCACGAACCTGGTCGACGTGTTCGGAATGTTAATCTTCATCGGCGTGTCGACGCTGCTTTTGGGCTGACAGTCCTGGCGGTGGACCTCCCGTTAGCCCGCGAGGTCGTCGAACTGCTCGGCCGCCGTCCGGGTGCCTTTGGCGATGACGACGTCGTCGCTTCGGAGTTCGACGTCCGTGTCGGCGACGAGGATCCATCCCTCGTCGGGACGCCGGATTCCGATAACCGACATCGTCACGTCGGCGTCGGGCAGCCCCGCTCTGACCGTCGTTCCGTCGAGGGCACTCCCGGGCTCGATTTCGACACGGGTGATGATCTCGTCGCTCTCCTGGACGGCCAACCTGACGACGGGGTGGACCTCGATGTCCCGGAGGACGCCTTCGCTGATCTCGACTGCAGCGTCGCTTATCGCCTCGGTGCTCGTTCCGAGATGTATCAGCCCCCGGAGCGAGACCGGATCGTCGATGTCGGGTGCCGCTCGGAGTACCCACGCCTCGAACCGCGATTCGAGCGCGTCGACTTCGACTTCGAGGTTTTGGACCTCCTCGGCGAGCTCCTCGCTGTCGAAGAGCACGCTGCTGTAGGCGAGATCGACGGCGAGTTCCGAGAGGTTCTTCATGTGGACGATCGTGTTGACCGCCCGTCCGAGATCGTCGATCGCCTGTGAGGCGCTTGCCGGGGCTTCGTACGCTGTCCCCGTCAGGTCCTGATAGACGGCCGGGATCTCCGAGTCCGGGCCGCGGAGCAAGGCGACGTCGTCGGCCTCGATCCCCGTTTGTGGACCGGGATTCAACAGCCACTCAGCGCCCCGTCGGAGCGCGATCACCCGGACGCCGGTCTCGGATTCCAGATCGATGTCTTTCAGCGTTCGGCCCGCGTACTTCGAATCGGGGTCGACGATTCCCCGAACGAGCGTTTCGACGGCGTCCGGAAGCGCCGCCCGCATCGCCTCCGGGAGACCGATCTCTTCGAGGACGATCTTCGAGATATCGCCCGCCGCATCGCTGATGTCGTCGGCTGCAGCGACGATCCCGAGTACGGGCGCGAGCCGTTCGGCGTCGTCGGGACTGCGGGCTGCCATCAGCAGGCTCATCCGAGCCCGCATCTCGAGGACGTCCATCCGCTCTTCGAGCCGAAGCACCTCCTCGGCGAGCGCCTCGTTGCGATGGAGCACCGACGAATACGAGAGGTCGATAAGCAGCTCCGCCGTGTCTTTCATCTCCACCAGGACGTCCTTGACACTGACGGGCTCGTACTCGACCGGTGACGAGGCTTCGCCCTCGAGCGGATCCATACCGGCTACAGCCGGCCCCAATAAAAAAGGGTTTCCCGGTCGCTGCGTCGCGATCTTCCTCCGTCGGGTGACTCAGTGGCTCGACACGTTCGGCTGCCCGCCGTCTTCCGGTACCCTCCCGGACTTTCCATTTATTTTCCGAGTTTCGATCGGGAAATCCCGACGCCGCCGGGCGTGATAATGATCTGGTCGTCCTCTTTTTGAACGATGTCGCCGCCGACCTCGTTTGCGACCTGCTTCAGCTCATCGACGATGTGTTCCATCGTCCGGTCGCTCGTGGTGTGTCTGATGATATCCGCGACGACGATATCGCCGTCGTAGACCGCGTCCTTGATGTCGATAACGTCGTTCTTTTCGCTGATATCGGCGAACCGGATCTGGACGGTTGCGGCCGCGCCGTTGGCATCGAAATCGTCGACGTCGAGTTCGACGTAATCCTCGGCGCTGTTTGAGCTGCTGCCGAGAAGCTTGCTCATGAGTCCCATGTACTCTTGACCGACTGCGCGGGCCATAGGTCTTACGTCCGTCGTCTGGCTGCCGGCCGTCAGACACCGGCGATCAGACGTGGAACTCGTAGAGATCGTCGCCGACGTGATGGAGCGACTCGACGACTTTGCCCGACTCACCGACCATATCCGACCCCGCCGTCTCCGCACGACCGATCGCCAGCGCTTTGCGGTGGGTTTCCTCGACGATAACGACGAGATCGCCGGACTCGATGTCGTCGGTCGCCTCGGTGATCCCGGGCCGCATGACGTTCGCGCCGTCGGAGACGAACGAGATCGCCCCAGCGTCGACGGTGACGACGTGGTTTTCGGGCGGATGCTCGTTGGCTCCTCGAACCGTGAGGAAAAGCTCGTCGTCGAAGGAGGCGACGAGCGGGTCGCCGTCGACGAGGACGATCTCGCGGTCGGTGTCGGTGAACTCGACGCGCTCGTAGTCGTTCCCGTCGAGCTCGATCCCGAGGTGGTCGGCGAGGGATGCCTCCAGCGCCTCGATCTCGTCCGACCGAAGGTGGTGGCGGGATTTCACCTGCATACCCCCCCTTCGATCCCTCGGAGATTAAAAGCCGCCGATCAAGGCGACCCGTCGAACGCAGTCCTTTTGCGGCGAACGCCCGTTGGACCGCGTATGAGCGACTTCGATCGCGAGGCTGAACGCGAGAAGCTACGCGAGAAATACGAACGCGACAAGGAGAAACGCGAGGCCTCCGAGCGGATGAGCGAACTCCTCTTGCAGGGGGCGACGATGACGAACCGGCACTGCCCGGACTGTCATTCTCCCGTGTTCCGCTACGAAGGCCGTCAGTTCTGTCCGACCTGCGAGAAAGAAGTTACCGAGGAAAGCGAGGCCGAAACCGACGGCGAACCGGCCAAAGCAGAGACCGACGATGCCGAAAGCGGGGCGGCCCGAGCGGCGGACGCCGAGACCGCGCCGTCCGAACCATCCGGCTCCGATGGGGACGTCAGCGACGGCGAACGGACCGCCACAAAAAAAGAACACAGCGAGCGACGGCCGACGGCCGACGACGCGCCGGCCCCCACCGGTGAGCGGCGACCGGCGCGAGTTCAGCCGCCCGCCCCCCGCGAAGACGAGTCCCCGGAGCGTCGGACACGGGAGACGGGACAGAACGAGAGACGGGAAGCCGAGCCCCGCTCCGAAACCGGTGACGAGTTCCGCGACGCGGCAGCGTCGCTGCGGCGGGAGATCGGCTCACTGACACGGCGGGCCGAAGAGACGCGCGACATCGGCCGGAAGCGTGACCTGCTCGCGGCTGCCCGGGAAGCCGCCGAAACGTTACAGGCGATCCGTCGGCTCTGAATCGGTCGCACGCTCCGGGTTTCGCGTTTTCAATCGCTTAACGCGAGGCGGAGGCCCCACCCTCAACGAGCGAGCGGAGCCATAGGATTGAGCGAAGTGGGATGGGGCCGTTTACTCGCTGCCGGAATACGGGCTCGCCGTCACCGTTCTGATCCGGTCGGCCGTCACCTCGCCGACGCCGTCGACCGCGAGCAGGTCGTCTTCCTCGGCCATCATTACGGCTTCCACGCTGCCGAAGTGTTCCAGAAGCGCCCGTGCGGTGACCGGACCGACTTCGGCGACCGAGCCGACGACGTACTCCTGCTGTTCGGCGAGTGTCTTGCCGCCCTTTTCGCCGTGAACCGAGACGGCACGGTCGTCGGTCTCCTGTTCGCGTCTCGCGATGACTTCGAGCAGATCGGCGGTCCCGTCGGCGTCGACTGTCTGCATGACGCTCGCGCCGAAATCGACGGCGAGCGACGCCAGCGCTCCCCGGATCGCGTTCGGATGGACGTTCCGGGATTCGTAGAGTCGGTCGCCCTCGATGACGACGACGGGACGGGCGTAGTGGCGGGCGGCCGCGCCGACCTGTTCGAACATCGATCGGTCTCCGCCGACGAGCGTGTCGAGGAAGTCGTCGACGCCCTTCCGCTCGACGACGACCCGATCAGAAAGGACGTAATCGCCGACGGCGAGCGTTTCGAGGCGCGTTTCGATCCCCTCCCGGGTCGAGAGATCGCGGGCGATGTGCGAGTCGAGTTCGCGCTGATCGGCGACGATTTCGACGGTCTCGCCGTCGGGTGCGGCCTCGGCGACTGTCCCGTCGTCGCCGTCGGCTTCCCGGTCCGTCTCAACAGCCGTTTCGTTCGCGAAATCAGTGAGGCCGGCCTGTCCCGATCCAGCCGTTTCCAGGGCTGTATCGGCTGTGTCCGGATCGTCCGTCCCGGCGCTGGCATCGGCTGTCGCCCCCGAGTTGTCCGCAGACGCATCGGCGACCGCTGGCTCGTCGGTGCTGGACTCCGACACGCCGTCCGATGGGGTGTTGTCGTCGCCCTCGTTCCTTTCGCCGTTTGCGTCCTCGAACGATTCGAGATCCGCCTGCTTGGCGATCTCGGCTTCGATCTCGCCCTCGAGGTCTTTCAGCTTCCGGAGTTCCTCTTCCATCCGGTCTTCTTCGTTTTTCGCCATCCAGAAGAACGCCTCGTCTCTGGTGTCCTCGGCGAGCAAGACGACGACGCGGCCGTCGCTGGCGCGGCCCGTCCGGCCCTTCCGCTGGATCGACCGGATCCCCTTCGGCACCGGTTCGTAGAAGAGGACCAGATCCACGTCGGGCACGTCGAGGCCCTCCTCGGCGACGGAAGTCGAGACCAGCACCTCGAACTCGCCGGCCCGAAACTCCTCGAGCGTTTCTTTCTGTTCGGTCTGGGTCATCCCGTCCGAGCCCTCCCTGTCGCCCTGGCCGACGAACCGGCGAGTGTCGAAGTGCTCGCCCAGAAACTCGGTCAGCGTCTCGGCGGTGTCCCGGGACTCCGTGAACACGATGACGCGTTCCCCGTTTTCGATACCGAGCGTCTGTGCGAGCAGGATCCGTGCCCGACGGAACTTCGGGTGAAGATCTTCGAACGCCTCGGCTTTGCGCATCGACTCCTTGACCCGGGGGTCGCTGACGAACCGCTGGCTGGCCTTCGAGGCCCCCGACGATTTGGCGTCCTCTCGCTGTCGCTCGAAGTATCGACGGAGTGACTCGACGCTCTGAGTCTCGACCAACTCGACGGCCCGCCGGAGCTTCATGATTTCGGCGTGTGCGCTCATCCCCTCGTAGCCGTCGGCGTTGTCGCTGTTGATGAGCTCTTGGAGTTTCGCTCGCATCGCGTTCAACTGCGACTGTGACATGTTCGGATCTGTGGAGGTCGTGACGCCGAGCTGTTTGAGTTTTGTTAACCGTTCTTTGATCACCTCGCTGAGCGCGTCGCGGATCTCGATGACCGTCTCCGGGAGCTCGACGTGTTCCCACTCGACGTCCGTCCGGTAGGTGTGCTCGGCCACGTCGGCGTCGTCTTCGGTCATCACCGCGACGTCCCTGACCCCGAGGTTGTCACAGACCGTCAGGATCTCTTCTTTATCGCCGCCCGGTGAGGCGCTCATCGCAGTGACGAGTGGATCAGTAGCGTCGGTGTGATACCGGTCGGCGATGTAGTTATACGCGTAGTTTCCCGTTGCCCGGTGGCATTCGTCGAACGTGAGGTGTGTCACGTCCGCGAGAGAGACACGGTTGCCGACGAGGTCGTTTTCGATGACCTGCGGGGTCGCACAGACGACACGGGAGGAATCCCATAGCTCGGCCCGATCGTCCGGACGCACGTCGCCGGTAAAAACGACGATCTCCTCGTCGTCGATCGACAGGGCTTCGCGGTAAAAGGCGGCGTGTTGCTGGACGAGCGGCTTCGTCGGCGCGAGAAGCACCGACATCCCGCCACGCTCGGCCAGTCGATGGGCCGTAACGAGCAGGCTAACGGCCGTCTTGCCGAGCCCCGTCGGCAGACAGACGAGTGTGTGCTCCGATCCGGCGGTCTCGGCCAGCCGGAGCTGGTAGCGTCGCTTTTCGAGCAGCCCGTCGACCAAGAGTGGGCCCTCGATGTACTCCGTTTCGCCGGAGGCTGTCGCCATCTACGAAAACGTTCGTCGTTTCGCTGTATAAGGGTTCGGCCGCCGGGGTGAAAGTAAATCGTGCCCCCTCGATTTATATACAAGCACGGGACCAGCCTCCCCGTGATCTGACTGACCACCGGCAGTCCGCCGAGGCGGGAGTGCGGCGCGAGGGCTGTCGGACGGAAGCGCTGCCTGCTTGCCATGTGTTCAGCCCGTTGGTTGTTTGTCGGTGACGAACCGTTCGAAGACACCGGCGTGCTGCATGAGCATCGTCCCGAGGACGCTCATGACGAGCACGTATCCGACAGCGACCGCGGGGATGGTCTCCGTGAGGACGGTCCCCCCGACGAGCGCATCGGCGGCGATCGCCGCGATAATGAGCGAGAACTCGCCGCGGGTCACCATCCCACAGCCCACCCGGATGTTGCGTCGATCGTCGAGCCCGTAGAAGCGACCGCTAAAAAAGCCGGTGAACAGTTTCGTCGGCGTCGTTACGAGGACCAACAGCGCGACGATTCCGGCGACGGCGGGGAACACTGCCGGATCGGTCCGGAGCCCGATCCAGAAGAAAAAAACCGCCGCAAAGAGATCCCGGAGCGGAGTGAGCCGCCGTTCGAGGTCGTGAACGTGGTCCGTCCCGGAAAACCCCATCCCGATGAAGAACGCCGCGACGGCCTCGCTCACCCCAATCGCGAGCGCGAAGCCGGCGACGAAGACAGTCATCGCGACGGCACGCAGAACGAACATCTCCTCGGAGCCGGTATCGAGGAAGCGCTCGAAGTACCCGGAGCCGAAGTAGACGGCGCTCACGAGCGCGAGCAGAAATGCCATCGCGACGGCGACGTCAACGACGGCCGAGATCAACTCGCCACCACCTAAGAGAACAGCCGATAGCACAGCCAAATAGAACGCGATAAACAGGTCTTCGAAAACGAGCGTCCCGAGCATCGGACTTGCTTCGTCGTTCGCGATCCAGCCGAGATCGATGAGCGATTTCGTGATAACGGCCGAGGAGGAGATGTAGACGATCCCGCCGAGAACGAACGATTCGAGCGGTGACCACCCGAGTGCGAGCCCGACGATGACCCCGGCCGGCAGGTTCACTGCCAGATCGAGCGCTCCCGACTTGCCGATCCGATCGCTCGATTCGAGCAACCGATCGAGGCTAAACTCGAGACCCAAAAAGAAAAGCAAAAAGACGATTCCGAGTTCCGCCAAGAGTGTAATATACTCCTGTAGTTCGATTGCGTACGCAGAGACGGGACTGTAGCCGAGTCGACCGAGAACGAACGGGCTCATGAGCATCCCGGAGACGACATAGAAGGGGATAACCGACTGACTGAGTCGCTGTGCGATCGTCCCCCCGACGACGAGTGCGGCGAGCATCAACCCCGTTTCGAATAATATCGCCGCCATCCGTCAGGTATCGTCTTCGACTCCGTCGTTCTCAATAACTGCTTCGCCGCCGGCCAACGATTCGGCCCGTCGACACGCCTCCCTCGACCCGAGGATAATGAGCGTGTCGCCTGCCTCGATTTTCGTCTCCGGGCCAGGATTGGATTCGGTCTCGTCGTCGCGCTGGATTGAGACGACCGACGCCCCCGTTACGTTCCGGAAATCAAGCGTTCTGAGCGTCTTCCCGACCAGTTCCGAGCTTTCGACGACCTTGATCCACTCCAACAGCGAGTCCTCGCCCAGCATAGTCTCCGACGTGTCGGTCGCGATCGGCTGAAAGTACGCCCCTTCGAGTATAGAGCCGACCTGTCTGGCCATCTTGTCCGAAAGTTCGAACAGTTTCACCGAGTCCGCCTCGCCTTCCCGGTGAAAGACCTCCCGCTTTCCCGTGTTGTGGATGACGATAACGAGCGTCGCCTCGTCGTCGAGATCGACCTCAAACTTCTTACCGACGCCGGGCAAGTCGGACTCGTAAACAGTCATACCCGCCGGTTCACACCGGATTAAATAAAAGATACAGGTCCGGGTGACGACGTCCGCGGATCGGAGGACGCTTCGATCCCGGACTGTCGAAACAATTCAATACCCGATTGATCGATCGGTCACAACGAATCCGGTTCGGTCTCAAACGGACGCCACGGCGTCACCCTGCTTGTGAGCCCCCAACGCTCCAACTTAGACCAGCGATTTGAGCAGATCGATATCTCTGACGATCCCGACGAGGTCGTCACCCGAGAGTAACGGTATCTGCTCGATATCGTTCGACAGCATCAGCTGTGCCGCTTCGCGTGCGGTCCGGCGTTTCGGAACGGTCACGAGATCCTCGGTCATGAACTCCGAGACCGGAGCCGAGGGGATCTCGACGTTCAGCGTCGGCATCGATCGGCTGCCGACTGCCTTGATCCCTTCCCACATCCACTCGTCGTCTTGGTTCGCGACGGCGTCACCGGGGTTGGATTCGCCCTGCACGACCCGCGCGACTTCGATAACGTCGACCTCAGTGAGCATGCCCGTCTGTCTGCCGGCGTCGTCCAGCACGACCGCATACGGAACGTCCGCATACGAGAGTCCTCGCTCCGCGACCGGGAGCGGCGTCCCGTGGTAGACGGTGTTGACCGTTCGTGTCGCCAGACCGCCGACCTCCGTCGAGCCGTCCTGTTCGCCTTCGGCGATGGCACGGACGACATCGGTGACCGTGACGATTCCAACGAGGGAGTCGTCCTCGACGACCGGGACGCGGCGTTCGTCGGATTCAATAACGAGTTCGGCGAGTTCGGTCAGCGTCGCCGAGGGATGGATTGTCGGGACTTCACGAACGAGCAGCGCGAGCTGGTCCTCGTCGGGCTGTTCGATGAGCGACTCACGAGTGACAAGACCCCGGAACTGTTCGCCGTCCTCGGTCGTCTTGATAACCGGCACCGAAGAGAACCCCAGATCCTGCAGATACTCGAGAACGTCATCTCGCGTCCCGGGGACCTCGACGGTAATCACTTCCGACCGCGGCGTCATCGCGTCTGCGACGTTCATACCGATGCCGTTTCGTCGCCTCCGTACTAAGTCCACCGACCTGTCGGTCCGAATCCGGAGCGAAACGACCGTAGCGCCCCGATGCGAAGGGGGACGCTGTGATCGGATCCCGGGGTCTTTAACCGGACGGAGCACCCCCGATCGATCAATGACGCGGACGCAGGCCGATCTGGCGTCGCTATCGCGGTTCGTCTTTCGTGCGCCGGACTGGTCGGCGAGCCTGTTTCTGACGCTCTTTGTCGCCGCCATCGTCGGCATCGCCGCCTTCGACTCGCAGTTCTTCCTCGACGGCGCCTACCGCGGGATGATCTACGTCGGGCTGCCGACCGTCGTGGCGGCCTTTCTTACGCCACCGATCGACCGTGCGCTCGGCGGCAAGTTCACCTACAACCGCTCGGCGCTGCTTGCGTTCGTCTGTGAAATCGTCGTCGTTGTCTTTCTCGTCACCGCCGCCGCAGTTGCTGCGGGCACGAGCGCCGGCCAGTCACTCGTTTCGGACGCGCTCGTCGTCGCTCTCGCGTCGATCTTCGCGGTTCGGCTCTTCGTCATCACGGCAGTCTCCCGGCGGTCGATCCCGATCGCGGCACTCTCGGCGAGCGTCCAGACGGCCGCCGCTGCCGTCCTCGGGATCCTTTACGGCGGCACAGTCAGTTATCTTGCGGCTGACGAGCCATCACTCGGGATCCCAACCGCTCCGGCGGAACTTCTCATGGTCCAGCCGTCGGACTTCGCGCTGTTGGCGTCGCTCTGTGTCGTGTACGCCGCTGCCGTCTGGGTGTTTTTACGCGCTATTGACCGACCGTGGCGCCGAAATCTCGGCGTCTCGGTCCTCGATTTCGTTCGGGGGTTCGTCGGTCACACCGCCGCGGGATCGAACGAACTCGAAGCGTTCTTCGAGGAACTCGGCGAATCGGCGATCGTTCCGGTAACCGTGCTCTCGATCCGGCGACTCGACGGAACCGAAAAGGCACGGTTCGTCGTGCCGGCGGTCCATCCCGGTCCGATGGGGGAGATCGGCGGCGGGAACCTTCCCGAACGGATCGCGGCAGCAACCGAGGGACTCGCGTTCGTCCCGCACGCCGCCGCCGGTCACGATTTCAATCTGGTCACCGAACGGGAGGTAGACACGCTCATCGAGGCCGCGACGAGCGCCGGCGATCAGATCGAACACGGGCGACTCGCGACACATAGCGACCGCGAACAGGAGGGCGACTCGACGGTCCTCGGGCAATCGATCGGCGAGGACGCGCTATTGATCGGAACCCACGCTCCCGAACCGGCCGACGATGTCGCCTTCTCGGTCGGCATATCGGTCGCTGCTGAGGCTCGCGCGGCCGGGCTCGGGGACGTGATGTTCGTCGACGCCCACAACTGCAACGACGGGGTGACGCCCGACGGCGCCAGTCGTATCGGGCCCGGATCGCGCCGGTCGTTCGATCTGATGAGCGCCGCTGGCCGACTGGCAGCACGTTTAGAGGAAGCCGACCGCGGCCCACTGTCCGTCGGCGTCGCGAGCGCGGAGACCGACTGGACGCCGGAAGACGGGATCGGCCCCCTCGGTGTCCGGGTCGCCGTCTTCGAGGTCGATGGACGACGAACCGCCTACGTGCTCGTCGACGGCAACAACATGGATTGTGGGCTCAGAGCAACGATCGTATCCACGATCGACGCCGACGAGGTAGAAGTCATGACGACCGACACCCACGTCGTCAACACTGTCTCGGCGGCGAATCAGGTCGGCAGCGCGATCGAAACTGACCGGCTCGTCGACCTCGTTGCGGAGCTTTTCGAAGCGGCCGAAGACGACTGCGAGCCGGTGAAAGCGGGGCTAGCGACCGAACGAGCCGAAGTAACGGTCTTCGGAACTGACCGGACCGAGGCGCTCGCCGCGACGGCGAACGCGATGGTCCAGATCGGCGGCGCACTGCTTTTGATCGTCGTCGCCGCCGCAGTCGCGGTGAGCGTCCTGATCTTTCTCCTCGCGGGATAAGCCGCTGCTACTGTCGGCCAGTAGCCTTGAGAAACCCGACCGGAAGGGAAGCCTCCCCGAAAGTATCAATCTCGACTGGCGGTATCGAAGAGTTCGTCGACAGCCACCTCGGCCGCTTCGACGGCTTCCTGTGCGACCGACTCTGGATCCGGGTCGTCGGGCGCGTTGAGATAGACATCGACGTCGAGGGTTCCGGACTCGAACCGGACGGTCACGTCCATGTCCGTCACGTCGGACTGTTTGTACCGCGAAAGGATGACCCCCTCCGCGGCGTCGGAGGCGGTCTCAACGATCGCCTCCTCGGTCGGTTCCGCGGTATCGTCTGGATCGGTCACGCTACCTTACGCGCCGCCGGCACCGGGGCCGCCGGGGCCCATCGGGCCGCCGCCTCCGCCGCCCTGCAGCATCTGCTGGAGCTCTTCTTGGAGGCTATCGAACTGGTCTTGGACGCGTTCTTCCTGTTTCTGGAGCGTCTCGACGCGGACTTCGAGACTGTCGACCTTCTCTTCGAGGTCCTCGTAGGCATCGTCGTAGCCGGTCTCGATGAGGAGTTCCCCGACCTCGCGGTACATCTGCGCTTCACCCTCCATACCGTCGAGGGTCTCCAGTGCCGTCTGGGACTCCTGAAGCTGCGTTTCGGCCTGCTGTTTCTGCTGTGCGACCTGCTGTGCGGTTTCCTGGAGGTCCTGGAGCTCTTCGATTTTCTCCTGGGCCTCCGGCGGAAGGTTACCCTGCATACCACCATCCTGGGTTTCAGTACGGAAAAACCCCCACTTTTCGGTCGGCGGGGAATCGGCCCCGTTCCGTCGGCGTTGATCCGGGCACGCCAGCCCGAACGCTACCGATTCTCATTTAACACCGGCGACTGATTGTGTCGGTATGAGCAGGTTCGCCGAAGTCGACGACCAGTACGAGCCGGACGCGGTCGAGGACCGCGTCTTCGAGTACTGGGACGACGTCGACGCCTACGAACACGCGAAACAGCACCGCGCCGACGGCGAGGACTTCTTTTTCGTCGACGGGCCACCCTACACGTCGGGCGCTGCCCACATGGGCACGACCTGGAACAAGACACTGAAGGACGCCTACATCCGCTATCTCCGAATGTGCGGGTACGACGTCACCGATCGCCCGGGCTACGACATGCACGGGCTGCCGATCGAGACGAAAGTCGAAGAGCAACTCGGCTTCGAGAACAAAAAGGACATCGAGGCCTTCGGCGAACAGAACTTCATCGACGAGTGCAAGTCCTTCGCCGAGGAGCAACTCGACGGGCTCCAAGAGGACTTCAAGTCGTTCGGCGTCTGGATGGACTGGGACGACCCCTACAAGACGGTCGACCCGGAGTACATGGAGGCCGCCTGGTGGGGCTTTTCGAAGGCCCACGACCGCGGGCTCGTCGAACAGGGACAACGTTCGATCAGCCAGTGTCCCCGGTGTGAGACCGCTATCGCGAACAACGAAGTCGAGTACGAGCACGTCGAGGATCCCTCGATCTACGTGAAGTTCGATCTCACAGGCCAAGACGGCTATCTCGTCATCTGGACGACGACCCCCTGGACGATCCCGGCGAACACCTTCGTCGCGGTCGACGGCGATGCGACCTATCAGGCGGTCGAAGCCGAACGGGGCGGCGAGACCGAGACGCTCTATCTCGAAGAATCCTGCATCGAGGACGTGATCGACCGCGGCGGGTACGACGACTACGAGGTACTCGAGTCGATCGCCGGCGAGGAGATGGTCGGCTGGGCGTACGAACACCCGCTCCGCGAGACGGTCCCCGACGCCCCCGATTTCGAGGGCGCACTGGAGGTCTATACGGCCGACTACGTCGAGGCCGACCGGACGGGACTGGTGCATTCGGCCCCCGGCCACGGCGAGGTCGACTTCGAGCGGGGCCGGGAACTCGGACTCGAGATCTTCTGTCCCGTCGGGCCGGACGGGGTGTACGGCGAGGCGGCCGGCGAGTACGCCGGTCAGTTCGTCAAGGACGCCGACGAGGCGATCATGGACGATCTCGACGCCGGGGGACTCCTCCTCGAACGCGGCACCCACAACCACGACTACGGCCACTGCTGGCGGTGCGACACGCCGATCATCCAGATGGTCACCGACCAGTGGTTCATCACGGTCACCGACATCAAGGAGGAACTGCTCGCGAACATGGAGGACAGCGAGTGGTATCCGTCGGAGGCCCGCGACAACCGCTTCCGGGACTTCATCGAGGACTCGCCCGACTGGAACGTCTCCAGACAGCGCTACTGGGGGATCCCGATCCCGATCTGGACGCCGGATAGCGAGGCTACCGCCTCGAACGGAGGCGACGAAGCCGCCGAAGACTGGAGCGGGGACGTCGAGGAAGCGATCGTCGTCGCGACGCGCGAGGAACTCGCCGAGCGAGTCGACCAGGACGTCGATCCCGAAGCGGTCGACCTCCACAAGGACACGGTCGACGACCTGACGATCACCGAAGACGGGACCACCTACACCAGAGTCCCGGACGTCTTCGATGTCTGGCTCGATTCCTCCGTCGCTTCGTGGGGAACGATCGGCTATCCGAGCAACGAGGCGGCCTTCGAGGAGCTGTGGCCCGCCGACCTGATCATGGAGGCCCACGACCAGACCCGTGGGTGGTTCTGGTCACAACTCGGCATGGGCAGTGCCGCCCTCGATGCGGTGCCCTACAAGAACGTCCTCATGCACGGGTGGGCGCTCGCCGAGGACGGTCGCAAGATGTCGAAATCGATCGGCAACATCGTCGCGCCCCAGGAAGCGATCGACCGCCACGGGGCGGACCCGATGCGTCTGTTTCTGCTCACGCAGAACCCACAGGGCGACGACATGCGCTTTTCGTGGGACGAGATGGAGAACCGCCAGCGGGATCTCAACATCCTCTGGAACGTCTTCCGGTTCCCGCTGCCGTATATGCGGCTCGATGACTTCGATCCCGAGGCAGCCTCGATCGACGACGTGGAACTGGAGACCGTCGACGAGTGGCTCCTCTCGCGGCTCCAGTCCGTGACCGCCGAGATGACAGAGCAGTGGGAGGCCTACAGACAGGACCGCGCGCTCGATGCGCTACTGGAGTTCATCGTCGAGGACGTTTCACGGTTTTACATCCAGGTCGTCCGCGAGCGCATGTGGGAGGAGGCCGACTCGGAGAGCAAGACGGCTGCCTACGCGACGCTGTATCACGTTCTCCTTGAGACCACGAAACTGCTTGCGCCCTTCGGGCCGTTCGTCTCCGAGGAAATCTACGGCACGCTGACCGGTGATTCGGGCTACCGAACGGTCCATATGTGCGATTGGCCCACCGTCGACGAGGAACGACACGACCCGACACTGGAGGCTGACGTCGAGATCGTCGAAGCGGTCGAAGAGGCCGGCTCGAACGCCCGCCAGCAGGCCGAACGAAAACTCCGGTGGCCCGTCACGCGCGTCGTCGTCGCCGCGGACGACAAACGGACCGAGGCTGCCGTCGATCGGCATCGCGATCTCCTTCGTGACCGGCTCAACGCCCGCGAGATCGAGTTGATCGGTCCCGACACCGAATGGGAAGAACTCGCTTACGGCGCCCGTGCCGACATGTCGGTGCTGGGACCGACCTTCGGTGACGAGGCCAGCGAAATCATGAACGCGATCAACGCTGTCTCGGTCTCCGACCCCGACCGGTCCACGCTCGAAGCCGCCGTCGCCGACGAGTTGGGCCGCGACGTCGAACTCACCGAGGAGATGATCACGTTCAATACCGAGACGCCCGAGGGAATCGAAGGGACGGCCTTCGATGTCGACAGCGACGATCGCGGCGTCGTCTACGTCGATACGACACTCACCGAGGGCATCGAAAGCGAAGGCTACGCCCGGGAGGTCATCCGCCGGGTTCAGGAGATGCGGAAGGAACTCGACCTCGACATTGAAGCAGAAATCCGTGTCGAACTCGACGTCCGCGACGACCGGATCGCGGCGCTCGTTGACGAGCACCGGGATCTCATCGCCGAGGAGGTCCGAGCCGCCGAGTTCGACACCGTCGAGGACGGCCACGACCGCGTGTGGGACGTCGAATCGGTCGAGATGGCGATCGCGATCGAGCCAGTCCTGGAGACCTGATGAAGGTTCGGTCGGCGGTCCTTCTCGCGCTGTTCGTCGGCTGCTCGGTGGGTGGGGCAGCCGTCTTCACGGCTCCTGTGACGGCGGCGACCGGGACGGTCGAACTCGAAAACACGCTCTCACAGTCACCGACGGACGATCGGATCGATGTCGAGACGCGGCTCTCGATCCCCGATTCGACGCGCGAACTCGAGATCGTCCTGCCCGACGGAACTGACGTGTACGAGTCGAACGGTTTCGAACGGGTCGACGACCGAACCTACGAGTGGACGGGTTCGACCGCCGAACCGACTCTCCGATACGAGTACGAGGGGACCGTCCGGGGGTCCCGCAACGAACGCGCAGGCGTCCTCTTCGTTGCCGCCGACGAGTGGGCGCTCGTCCGAACGCCGAACGTCGGCGTCTCGTGGAAGACGACCGACCGGGACTCCGAACTCGTTCGCGAGAACAGCGTCGACGGCGATGGGATCGCGAGCACGCATATGGCGTATCTCGGCCCGTACACCGACTACACCGGATCGGCGGCCGGCCAAGAGTTCCGGCTCGTCGTCCCCGACGCGGCGAATCTCCGGGCGGATCCCGAAGACATCATCGCGACGCTTGAGGCGGCCGCTCGGCGGATCGCGATCGGCGAGCGCGACACCGACGTGTTCGTCGTCGCGGCTCCGACGGCCGAACATACATGGGGATCTGCCGGTCTCCAGCGCGGGGACGGGGGCGATATGTGGGTCCGGGACGCAGAGCGGCTCGGGACGTCACGTGACACCTGGATCCACGAATACGTCCATACCCGGCAGCGATACGATCCGACTGCGGAGACCCGCTGGACGATCGAGGGGATGGCCGACTACTACGCCAGCCTGCTTCCGTACGAGGCGGGCAAGACCGACTACGAGACGTTCGCCGCCCGGCTTGAGGAAGGGACCGACGGCGCGTACGACGATGCTCAACTCACCGATCCGGCTACGTGGGACGAGACCGGCGCGAACTACGACCGGGGGACGCTCGTTTTCGCCCACCTCGACCGGCGGTTGCGCGCGCGGGCAGCCACCACGCTCGCCGCCGTTCTCGCCGGTGTGAACGAACCCGGGTCGCCGATGACACAGGAGCAGTTCCTCGACGCCATCGAAACGGCGGGCGGCGAAGAGATCCGAGCCGAGGCCGCGAGATACACCGAGACGACGGCGACGCCGCCGGTCCCGACTCGACGCGAACACGCTGCCGCCTTCGGCGGTCCTGCCATCCGGTATTCGATCGACGGAACCGCCGTGTCGGGGCCGTACCGCAACCGGACAGTTGAAGAGCCACGGATCGTGACCGGCGAGACGCTCGATACGACCGTCACAGCGGAGAACACCGGGTCGGAACCGGGGGCATTCGAAGCCGAACTCCGAATCGATAGTGAAACGGTTGCCGTCCGGTCCGGCCGACTCGACCCGGGCGAGACGACCGAACTCGTCTTCCCTTATCAGTTCACCACTGCGGGCGAATTCGAGGTGTCGATCGGAGGCCAAACGCTGTCAGTGACTGTCGAGGAGCCGGCCGGCATCACCGTTAGCAGTCTTGACGCGACGCCGGACGGGGTCGAACTGGAGGAGCCGGTGACGTTGTCGGCGACTGTCGCCTCGGCTGCCGATCGCCCAGGCGATGGTGCGGTCGTCTTCCGTGTCGACGGCGAACACGTGGCGACCGAGCCGGTCCGGATCGATGACGGCTCGACGACCGTCGAAGCGAGCGTCGCCTTCGATAGCTCCGGCGAGCACACCGTCTCGGCCGGCAACCAGTCGGCTGTCGTCACTGTCGAGGAATCGACAACTGGGACCGATACCCAGACGGAGCCGCCGGCCGTCGACGAGCAACCCGGGTTCGGCGTCGTCGCTGCTGTGTTCGCGCTCGCAGGGCTTGGCCTGTTGGCTGGCCGGGAATGACCCGACCCGGTATCGGGGATCCGCCTGCAGTTACAGTTTGTCGGCGATCGCCGGCGCGACGGAGACCGCCGACACCGCACGCTCGATCGTGTCGGTGCCGTACACGGCGTCGACGCCGGCGGTTGCGAGCTTACTCCGGGCGTTCGCGGCCAACATCGGATGGACGCAGGTGACGAACACTCGCGTCGGTTCCGACAGTTGAGCGATCGCCATGCTCATCGTTGAGCCGGTCGCGATGATGTCGTCGACCAACACGACGTCGCGGTTCGCGGTATTTGCGTCGCTCGGCCGTATCTCAACGTCGGTATCCGAGTGTCTGTCTTTCTCGAAATAATCGGCCTCGCCCGCCCCGTAAGCGTCCCGCACCGCCTCAGCGAGATCGACCGCGCTGGCGTCGGGCGAGAGAAACAGCGGCTCGGAGAGTGACGGCAGCGGCTCGGCGAGCCGACCGGCAGCGTCGACGACCGTACACGGCGTCTCGAAGAAATCACACACCGACCCCTCGTGGGGATTGACGGTCACGACGCGATCGGTCCCCGTCGAGATCGCCCGCGCCATCGCTCGCGCCGAGACGGGCTGGCCTGCCTCGAAGGCCCGGTCCTGGCGAGCATAACCCATGTACGGGAGCACGGTAACGACCTCCTCGGCCTGCTCTCTCGCCGCGTCCTGAAGCTGTAGTAACTCGACGTGTGCGGCGTCGGAGACCGTCGAAGCGACGACGATCGCTCGCTCGGCCGTCTCGGGGACCCGAACAAGCGTTTCGCCGTCGGCGAACCGATCGTACTCCGCGGCCGCGAGCGGTTCGTCGAGCTCCCTCGAAAGCGCCGCTGCGACCTCCTGTGAGGCGGACCCCGGAACTATCATGCGCGAGGTTCGGTCCCCCGGGGGTAAACCGGTTTTCGTTCGTCAGCGCTCACGGTTCGTTCCACGTACCACTCACAACCCTGCGACTCGCCGTCGCTCGTCTCACCGCTCGCGGCTCACAACGTTCACCGCTCTCGATTCTGCGACTCGCCATCGCTCGTCTCACCGCTCGCGGACGACGACGAACTCCGCGAGGTCCCGCAGGTATTCGACGGCGGTGCTGTCGCCGGGATCGGCCGCCGACAGCGACGACAGCGCGGCGTCGGACTCCGATCGGGCCCGGTCGTTTACCTCCTCGGGCGTCATCTCCGTGATCTGGACGAGCGACGGCCGCTCCATCGCCTCGTCTTGTCCCGTCGGCTTCCCGAGCGCCTCGGCGTCCGCGGTCGCGTCGAGCACGTCGTCGCGGATCTGGAAGGCGATCCCGACGCGCTCGGCGTAGTTCCCGAACGATTCGATGGTGTAGGTGTCGGCGTCGGCGGCGATCGCCCCGAGTTCGGCGGCGGCCCGGAACAGCGCTCCCGTTTTCCGGCGGGCGAGTTCGACGTACTCCGCCTCTGATTCCGGCTGGGCGACGAGTTCCGTCGCCTCGCCCTCACCGAGTTCGACCATCGCCTCGGCGACGGCCCGCATCGCCCGGTCATCGTCGTCGAAAAGCGAGAAGGCCTCCCCGAGCAGCCCGTCGCTGGTCGCGACCGCGGGACCGTGTCCGAACGCCGCCCAGGTGCTCTCGACGCCGCGCCGGAGTTCGGACTCGTCGATGATGTCGTCGACGACGAGCGACGCGTTGTGGACGAGCTCGATCCCCACGGCGAAGTCGATCGCGTTGGCCGAGGCGGATGATCCGCGACCGTTTTTTCCGGCCAACTCGCCGCCGGCCGCCTCGAAGGAGAGCAGCGTCACCATCGGTCGGACGCGTTTGCCGCCCGAGAGCGAGACGTGCTCGAGCCGCTCGGTCATCGCATCCGGCTCAGTGGCTCCGAGAACGGCCTCCAGCCGAGACTCGACAAGCGCCCGACGGCGCTCGAGATACTCCATGAACGTAGTAGGGTTGGTCTCCGGAAGTACGTGACGGATACGACCGCGCTCGAAACGAACGGTGCGGTTCGCCGATGGCGACGTATAAAACCGCCGTGCCCCAAGACGTCTGTATGGACGTACTCGGCGACGTGATCACGCGCGATCGACGCTCCGATTCGACCGCGCTTTCCGCCCCGACGGTGGGTAGATGCTACGATTACCGTCGGTTCTGTACCACCGCCTGGAAGACGGGAAACTTCCTCAGGTATCTCGGTGTCAGGGACGGCGCCGGAGTCGCTGTCGCTGATGATCCGCTCCCCGAACCCGTCTTGACTCTCTATGGGGCCGCCGCGCTCGGTGCCGTCGTCAGTTTCGATCCACCGACGGACGTCGGCGCCGACGTTCGCGCGCTCGTCGTCCCGGCCGGCGACGTCGACGCCTACAGGTTCGGCCCCGAGACGAAGGAGATCGTTTACGGCGACCCGCCGGACGATCCCTCGATCTCGTATTTCGAGCGTGACGTCTGGAGCGAGAACCCGACGGCTCCCCCGGATCAAGTCGCACCGGCGGATCCACTGCTCCGGACCGCTGTCGGAACGTATACCCACGGCGAGGTACTCCAGGCAGCCCGACGGGTCATCGGGCGCCACGGGATCGACGCCGACAGCGTCGTCGCTGTTCGGGGTTCGTTCGCTGATCCCACCGTCGTCGTTGCGGGACTCGTCGCTCCGATCGTCGCCGGCGCGGCGGTCTCGATCGGTCCCGACGCAGACGGAACGTGCGTCGTTGGCGGCTCGAAAAGTGATATCGACACGGTCGGGCTCCGATAGCCTCGTCGACTCCTGTAGAACGGAACGACGGGTACATCCCCACACACCCAGCGCCATCGGGAACCAGAACGACCGGTCGAATTGGCCGTTCGCGTTCATGAGTAACGCCGGATGAACAAAAAACACGGATGCTATTATAATACCTCGTCGCTGGCTATCGATGTCCGCGGGATCGAATTTATTTTCCTGGATCCCCTCCACGAAAAAGGGGACTGATGGCATGACAGAACGGACAGCCGGGGACATTCCGTTGACGAGGAACGGGGGGCCATTTATAGACGGCCCTGTCGTCGTCTTCTCGTGGCGAGACGGGGCTGGCTGGCCCGTCGAGTACGTCTCCCCGAACGTCGAGCGTCTGTTCGGATACTCACCGGACGAACTGTACGATGCTGATCCGCCGTACGCCGAATTGGTTCACGACGATGATCTCGAACGGGTGATGCAGGAAGTCGAACGAAACAGCGACCGGACGACCGAGCGGTTCCGCCACGATCCGTACCGGGTGGTGACGAAAGACGGGGCGGTTCGCTGGGTGCTCGACTACACCCGGATACTCCGAGACGATGGCGAAATATACGGCTACATGGGTTATGTCGTCGATATCACGGAGTGGAAAGCGCGCATCGAATACGTCGACGCGCTCAACGCAACGATCCGATCGCTCCAGCAGGCGTTGATCGACGCGGACTCCCGGGCAGAAATAAACGAAGGCGTCTGTGACGCGCTCGCCGAACTTGACGGCTTCGCGGGCGCCTGGATCGGCACCGTCGATTTTGTCTCCGAAGAGATCGTCCCGGTCGCCCGTTCGGGGATCGAAGCCTCGTATATCGACACGATCTCGCTCTCGCCCGATGCCGACGTGCCTGCGTTGGCGGCTCGGGTGGCGCTCGATCGTGTCACCGGCGGCGAACACCGAATCCCGGGCCCTGACGGGGACGAGACCTGGCACGACGCAGCGCTCTCGCGCGGTTATCGCTCGGTCTTTACCGTCCCGATCCGCCATCGGGAACTCGTCCACGGGGCGTTGACGGTTTACGGAACCGAGCCGGACACGTTCAATCCTCGCATTCGGGAGACGCTGCTCGAACTCGGAACGCTCGTCGGCTACGCGATCACGGCGGTCGAGCGCCGGAACGCGCTGTACGGCGACGGGAGCCGCGAACTCGTCCTCGAGGTGGCGATCGACGACGACGATCCGCTCCGTGTGCTCTCGAACCGGCTCTCGAGTATCGTCGAAGTATGGAGCCTGAGCCAACGGAACGGGGACACGCAACGTCTCTACTGTTTGATCCCCGACGCGGATACTGAGGCCGTCCTCGAGGCCGCCGAAGGCGTATCCGACATCCGTTCCATCGAACCGCTCTCCGATAGGGACCCGATCTACGGGCTCGTCGTCTCCCAGGCGTGTAACGCCTCGAAGACTACCGTTCTCGGTGCGAGTCTCCGATCGATGTCCGTCTCTGAGACCGCCTGTGAACTCGTCGTCTCCGTTCGCCGCGGCCGCGACCTGCGACGGTTTCTCGGACAGGCGCGAGACCTGTTCGGCGACGCGACGCTCAAAGCCGAGCGCGAGTCCGCGCCTTCCGAGCGGATGCCGTGGGAATCACTGCTCGCGGAGACGCTCACGGACCGACAGCGGGACGTCCTGAAGGCGGCGTACCACGCCGGCTACTTCGACGAGAACCGCAAACGGACCGGCGGCGAGATCGCCGAATCGCTCGGAATCGCCCAGCCGACGTTCTCGAGACATCTGCGCGCCGCCCAGCGGAACCTCCTCGAAACCATCTGGGAGCACCCGGACGACGGCTGATCCAGCGCCGGCTCTCGCCCCGTCTCATTTCTCGGCTTCGAGTCTGAGCGTCGCGCCACCCGATCCGGGGTCGAACGCCGAGACGTCGGCCCGGGCGAAGACGTTCACCGGCGAGGCCGCCTTCGGTTCGTCGCCGGTGCTCGCCGGCGTTGGCCCCCAGAATAGACAGACGGCGTTGCCCTGCGGCCAGTAGGCGAGCGTGCCCGGTTCGACCGCTGCCCGGGGGGCCTCGGCGGGAACGTCGATCTCTGTTCGGAAATACAGCTCTTCACCCCAGCGCGTGGCGTCGCCCTCGAGGGGCAGCGCGCGCTCGATCGCTCGCCGTGTTTCGGGGCTGTCGTCGGTCCACTCGGCCGACAGCTCCGTCCCGCCGACGAACACGCGAAACTCGCTCATGACGGTGGATATCGTCGTCGGGACAACAATGTTGCGGGCGACCGTTTCACAAACGGTTTGTTCGACCGACGGCTATCAAACCGTGATGGCTTCCCGACGTTCGGTCGCCACTGTCGACGACGTGCCCGACGAAACGACGTACCTGCTCACGCTCCGGGAGACCGACTCCGGCGAGGAACGCGAGGCGATCCTGGTCGAAACTGAAGACGGGATCCGTGCGTGGCTGAACTACTGTCAGCACTACACTCACATCAAGATCGACAAGGGATCCGGCGCGGAGATGCGCGGCGACGAACTCATCTGTGAGAACCACGGCGCGTACTTCGAATCCGACAGCGGGTTCTGTAACTTCGGTCCCTGTGAGGGAGCGTATCTGAACGAGGTGGACGTCGCCGTCGAAGAGGGAAACGTGTATCTGAGTGACGACGACTTCGAATTCGTTCGGACCGGGCCGGTCGAGGAAGAGGACGTCGACAGGGAATCGAAATCGAACTACAAGTTCTGAAAAGGTGGCTTCAGCGCCTCCCCTGGTGCTTATTGCTCCTGATAACAGCGCCGATCGACTAACCCGTCGTAGGCCCGCTGTAGCCGTTCGGTCACCGGCCCGCCGCCGATATCGCTCCCGTCCAGCCGGCCGATCGGTCTGATCTCCCACGTCGAGTTGGTCAGGAACGCCTCGGTCGCGCCGTCGATGTCCTCGACAGCGTACTGGCCGGTTTCGGTCGGGACGCCGAGCCGATCGGCCAACCCGAGGACGGCTTCGCGGGTAATCCCCGGCAGAATCGCCCCGAGTTCGGGGGTTTTCAGCGCCTCCCCCTCGACGAAAAAGAGATTGCTCGTCGCCCCCTCCGCGACGTGGCCCTCGGCGTCGCGCATGAGCGATTCGTCGGCCGCGACGTCGCGTTCGCGCAGTTCGATCCGGGCCAAGATTCCGTTGAGGTAGTTGTGCGTCTTCGCGTCGACGGGCAACGATCCGTCGGGGATCCGGCGCGTTTCGACGGTGTGAACCACGGCCGGAGCGTCCCAGACTGATTCGCCGTCGCTTCCGCCGCGACCGAGCGGCTTGACGTAGACGACGACTGTCGGATCGACCGACTCCTCCGGCGTCAGCTTCCCGGGTTGGACGCCTCGCGTGACGGATACTCTGAGGTACGCCTCCGAGAGTTCGTTGGCGGCGAGCGTCTCGTCGATCCGTGCTCGGAGATCGTCCGGCACCGCGCCGGCCATCCCGAGCGTCTCACAGGTGTTTTCGAGCCGTTTTCGGTGCCGCTCCCACAGAAATACCGTACCACCGTAGACACGGCAGGTTTCGAAGGCGGCGTCGCCGTAACGAAAGCCCCGGTCGTCGACGCTGACCGTCGCCTCACTCTGATCGACCAACTCGCCGTCGACGTGATAGATCGTCACGCCGCCGTACACCTCCGGCAGAACGTCTCGATCATCCGGTCCCCGACGTCGGTGAGGATGCTTTCGGGGTGAAACTGCACGCCCGCGTGCGGCTTTTCGCGATGCCGAACGCCCATTACGACGCTTCCCTCTGCCGTGGTTCGGGCGGTTTCGATCAGCGCTTCCGGCAACTCCGCTTCGACCGCGAGGGAGTGATACCGACCGACATCGAATCGCGCCGGAAGCCCCTCGAAGACGCCCCGCCCGTCGTGGGTGATCGTCGACGGCTTGCCGTGGACGACCTCCGGTGCGTGCCCGACGGGGACGCCGTGGGCGGCACACAGCGCCTGATGCCCGAGACAGACGCCCAGCGTGGGGTAAGCGAGCGCTTCGAAGATCGGGATCGAGACACCGGCCTCTGTCGGCGTTCCCGGCCCCGGTGAAACAACGATCCCGTCCGGATCGAGCGTGCGAATCGATTCGAGCGTAATCTCGTCGTTCCGCCGGACGACGACGTCGGCGTGGGTTCCGACGTACTGGACCAGATTGTAAACGAACGAGTCGTAGTTGTCGATCACCAGTACCGTCGGTCGGGTCACTGCTCGGGCACCTCCATCGAGAAACGCGTCTCCGCGAGCGCCGCGTCCACGGCGTCGAGGAGCGCACGGCCCTTGTCCAGCGTCTCGTCGTACTCAGCGTTCGGCTCCGAGTCGTGGACGATCCCCGCGCCGACGCGCAGATAATACTGTTCGCCGTGACGGACGAGCGTCCGGATGAGTATGTTGAGCGTCGCCCGGTCGTCGAAGCCAAACAGCCCGATACTGCCGGTGTAGGGGCCGCGTCTCGTCCGTTCGACCCCGTCGATAATCGCCATCGTTCTGGGTTTCGGCGCGCCGGTGATCGTCCCGCCCGGAAAGACGGCCGCGACAGCGTCGGCGACAGTACAGCCCTCACGGCGCGTCCCTTCGATCAGGCTGACCAGGTGCATCACTTCGGAGTACCGATCGACGCGTCTGTACTCCCGGACGTCGACGCTTCCGTACTCGCTCACCTTTCCGAGGTCGTTCCGTTCGAGATCGACCAACATCGCGTGTTCGGCCCGCTCTTTGTCGTCCGAGCACAACTCGGCCTCGAGGGTGTCGTCCTCCGCGGGCGTTTCGCCGCGCGGCCGGGTGCCCGCGATCGGCTCCGTGACGAGTCGATCGCCGTCGATCTCTAAGAGAAGTTCGGGACTCGCGCTGACGAGATCGACGCCGGGAAACTCGACGAGCGCCGAATACGGCGCGGGGTTCCCCCGTCGGAGTGCGGCGTACGCCGCCACCGGGTGAACGGTCGCAGGCGCCGAAAGCCGCTGGGAGACGTTTGCCTGAAACGTTTCGCCGTCCCGGATCGCCGATTTGACCGTCCGGACGCGTGCTGCGAACGCCGACCGGCCACAGTCGCTTTCGAACGCCGCTTGCTCGCCCGCCGCGGGCGCGCGGCCGACCGACCGGTCGCCGGCGACGATGTGCGCGACCAACTCGCGGGCACGGGCGAGTCCCCGCTCGTAGGCGGCGTCGATCGATCCGTGCTCGGAGAGCCGCGGGCAGGCGGTGACGCGGAGCGTCGCCTCGTTCGCGTGTGGCTCCTCCCAGGCGGCGACGCGGTCGTACTTCGCCATCTGGAGCCGCGGGAGTCCCCGATCATCGACAGTCCCGTTCGGGATCGACTCCAACTCGCGTGCGACGTCGTAGGAGAGCCACCCGAACAGACCGCAGGGATACGGGACCTCACAGCCGCCGCGTTCGAGCGTTTCGTCAGCGAGTGCAGCATCGATCGCTTCGAGAGAGGGCGAATCCTCGGTCCGCGAGACCGCTTCGGCCGACACCGTGATCCGCGCTATCGGATCGGTCGCGAAGTACCCCCAACCCGACTGGCCGCCGGTCGTTTCGAGGAAAATGTCACCGCCGTCGCCCCGCCGAGCCCGGCGGTACGCCTCGAAGGGGTCGGCGACGCGGATCCGCAACTCGACCGGCACCCGCGCGTCGACTGGCGCCGCCTGCGCCGTCGAACGAAACGTCTCCCGGTCGGTGTGGACTCGCATATGGGAGGGAGGGGGCGGCCGAAAATAACCGTTTCGTGGTTCAGTCTCCCGACGCGTTCTCCTGCCATCGGCGGATCCGCTTTTCGGAGATGTCCGCCCGATCGGCGAGGGCTTCCGGATCTGCTTCGAGGAGCTGTTCGACAGTTTCGACGTCCGCGCCGGCCAGGCGATCGGCGTAGGCCGACCCGATCCCGCTTACCGTATCGACCGGTTCGGTGGCCGCTTCGTCACTCGGCGAGTCGTCCGGCTCGGCGTCTTCGGACGCCGTGTCGTCTAGCTCCGTCTCCGCTTCCGGCGTCGCTTCGGCGTCGATCTCCGCGTCAGGCTCGTCCGGAACGGGGCCCGTCGCCTCGGCCGGTTCGGCCGCCGGCGTTTCGGTGCCGCTGTGTTCGGTCACCCCTGCACCGGCTTCGGCTGGCTCGGCTGCCGTCTCCGGGTCGTCGCTCGGCGCCGTCATCGAGTCGGTCGAGGCCGTAGCGTCCGTTCCTGCGGCGACGGCGTCGTCCGTCTCTCCTCGCTCTGTCCGGGTATCGGACGTGTCCTCTTCGTCCTGATCATCGTCTGACCGCTCGGTGTCGACCGGTTCACTACCCGGATCGTACTCGACGTCGACGTCCGTTCCGTCGGTGTCTTTAGAACCACTCAGGCCGAACATCGCTCGGATCAGATCGAAAAAGCCCATATAGTCCAGTATACGGGCCAGTACTTAAAAGCGCCCGCCGATCTTTATAAGCTCGACCGAAGTGCCGTGTTCATGACCTCGATCGGGGCCGACCGCCCGGTCCAGATCTCGAACGCCTCGACTCCCTGAAACAGAAGCATCCACGCCCCATCGACGGTCCTCGCCCCAACCGACGCCGCCTCCCGGAGCAAGCGCGTCTCGATCGGGGCGTAGACGGCGTCGAGGACGGCGAGCCCGTCGTGGAGCGCCGCCTTGGGCACGGGTGTCTCGTCGGATTCCATACCGACGCTCGTGGCGTTGACGAGCACGTCGGCTCCGGCAAGCCGATCCCCCAGATCCGCGAGGCCGCCGGAACTGGCGTTCGGTACCTCGTCCGCCAGCGACTCGGCTCGCTCGACCGTCCGGTTCGCGATGTGGACGCTCATCCCCTCGTCGGCGAGTGCGAACGCGGCCGCCCGGCCCGCGCCCCCGGCTCCGACGACCACCGCCGACCCGGATAACTCGACGTCGTGGTGCTCGAACGCGCGGACGAGCCCCGCCGCGTCGGTGTTGTATCCGGTCGGCTCACCGTCGAAGTCGACGGTGTTTACCGCGCCGATCCGTTCGGCCAGTGGGTCCGTCTCGACGAGTTCGGCGACGCGTTCTTTGAATGGGATAGTCACGTTCAGCCCCGAGATGCCGAGCGCTTCGGCACCACCAAGCGCGGCCGCGACGCCTCCCTTGTCCGGCTCGAAAGTCACGTACCGGGCGTCCATTTCGCACGCTTCGTACGCCGCCTCGTGCATCGGCGGCGAGACCGAGTGACCGACCGGGTTTCCGATGAGGCCGAACACGTCCATACTCCGGAATCCCCCGCGGGCGCAAAAAGCGTTCCCGAAGACCCTCGGAGTGCGATCGACGATTCGTGCACCGTCCGTGGCTTCCTACCGGGCCGTCTCGAGTTCGTCGAAGAGCGCCTCGACACGTGGTTCGACCTCGTCGCGAATCGCCTCGATCGCCTGGTCGGATCTCCCGTCGGGATCCTCGAGTCCCCAGTCGCGGTTCTCGCCGGCCCACCCGGCCGGACAGACGTCCGTGGCGGCACAGGCCATCGTGATGACGTACTCGCTGTCGTTGATCTCTTTGAACGTCACTTCGCGTGGCGCCGACGAGCCCGGCAGCGTACCCGGCGGAGCCCTCCGCGAGTTCGTTCCAGACCAGCACCATCGCGATACAGCGAGCTATCCTGCTGAACACGAGCCCGAGGAAAAACCCCGGACACAATTACTGCTTGCCCACCTCACCGCCCATTGCTGGCCCGCGTACGCCCCTGGCCCGAGCCGCTTCGGGCTCGAACGCACGATCGGCACGGAACAGATTCGCCGGTGAGGTGGGGGTTGATCTGTCCGCTTTCTCTGGTATGGTATGACATACAGGCTTTTGTACACCGCTGCCGTCCGAACTGTGTATGAGTAATTCCCAAAGCGACGTCCTCGTCGTCGGGGGCGGCCCCGCCGGCCTGAGCGCTGCCCTCTTTACACAGAAGAACGGTCTGGAAACGACGCTTCTCGATACCGATGGAACCTGGATGCACAAGGCACACCTGTTCAACTACCTCGGCGTCGGTTCGATCGACGGCTCGGCGTTCATGGAAACGGCCCGAACCCAGGTTGACAGCTTCGGCGTCGACCGGACGCAAGGCGCGAAGGTATCCGACGTCTCCTCGACCGACGAGGGGTTCACGGCCGAAACCGGAGAGGAGACGTACGCCGCCGACTACCTCATCTTGGCGACCGGCGCGAACCGCGACCTGGCTGACTCACTCGGCTGTGCGTTCGACGGTGACATCGTGGACGTCGACGTGACCATGGAAACGAGCGTGGACAATGCCTACGCGACCGGCGCGATGGTCCGAACGGAGGAGTGGCAGGCGATCATCTCGGCCGGCGACGGCGCGGCTGCGGCGTTAAACGTCCTCTCGAAAGAGAAGGGCGAGCACTTCCACGACTTCGACGTTCCCGCCGACGCCAGCGACGTCTTCGGATCGATGTCCGACGAAGCGTAGCCGAACGCTATCTATTCAGGGGGAGAATCCCGCCGTTCACCGCGGGCGGTAATCCGACATCTAATTCAACAAAACACTGTTTCACTGCTTGTCGGATATTCATCCGAACGCCACTGCTGACTGTAATGGGGCAGAGAATATTAGACAAAAGATAACTCCGAATCCGTCACTGGGTAGGAGTACCGGCTGTCTGACACAGCCTTCGGTCTCCCTGTTCGATGGATCAACGGGTGAAATAGCCCCACAAGAACTGGTAGTGCCGTAGACCGGCAAATATCCCAACGCTGCGGGACGGAAAGCCCCGGCGCTTAGCTCGGGGAGGATGTCACCCGATGTCGTAGGCGGCGATGTCGCTTTTTCCGCACTGCG
>Ga0102939_1000001_pt1 | contig 150384 bp, 172 predicted proteins | sample SalPon2_B_H2O_MG_FD_78214 | JGI IMG/M metagenome (GOLD analysis project Ga0102939, IMG submission 78214) | Salt pond water microbial communities from South San Francisco under conditions of wetland restoration - Salt Pond MetaG R2_B_H2O_MG | ecosystem: Environmental > Aquatic > Non-marine... | reverse complement strand
GCAGCGATAACTACGAAATCGATAGATATGAATGGGACTTTGGAGACAACGGTGTAACAGATTTCACAGTTACAGACCCTGTTCTTGTGAAGAAATTCAATGATACAGGCCTGAAAACGATTAGATTAACGGTTTATGATGCTTCGGGCAGAAGTGATTCTACGACGGTTGATGTCGATGTTCAGGATACGACTGGGCCTGATGCTGTTGCTGACTCTAATACATCTGATCTGGTTGTGGGAGAGGATCTCGAACTTGACGGGTCCTTATCCAGTGATAATCATGAGATCAAAAACTATACCTGGAACAATTCTATGAATGGTGAGACTGTGGTGGCTTCTTTCAGCGAGCCGGGGACGAAGAGTATAGGCCTGGAGGTATTTGATCGGTCAGGTAATTCCGGTGAAGATTCTCTGGTTGTTGAAGTCAGTGATGAGTCCTCTCCAGTTGCTGAGATCAATGTTTCTCCTAGGCCTGGTGAGGCCGGGGTTGAAAACGTCAGTTTTAACGGCTCTAAGAGCTTTGACAATGTTGGTATTGTGGATTATCGCTGGGATATCTTCCAGAATGGTTCGACTGAGACAGGGGAGACAGTTTCCAGGGTTTTTTATTCTCCAGGTAATTATTCTGTGGAACTGGAGGTAGAGGATTCATCCGGGAACACCAATTCCACTGTCTCGGATTTTGAATTAGTTGATACAACTGTACCAGATCTGAAGGTTGAACTGGATAACGATTACCCGGAGACAGAGGATGCAGTAAGGTTCAACGCCTCGAATACGACCGACAACCACGAAATCAAAAACTTTACCTGGAGCATGGGAGACGGCACAGAGTATACCGGGGAAACTGTCCAACACAGCTACAGTTCAGAAGGAAACTTTACAGCAACACTTGAAGTCTACGACCAGAGCTTAAATAAGGCCTCAAAGAACATAGATGTGGAAGTAAAAGATCTCAACGTATCCCTGGTTTCACCCCTGCTAGAGGTCTCCGAAGACCAGCAGTGGATAAACGCTTCCTTCACAAGGCCTGTGACAGATGTCAATTTCACACTTAATTCTGAAGACCTTAATGTCAGTGAGGAAAACAGTACATACTTTTACACCCGGGAGAGTCTTCCTGAAGGAAACAACACTCTCGGGGTGGAGGCTTCAAATAATCTTAACTATTCCACAGGTCTTACCAGAGAAATTGAAGGCCTTTATCCTCCTGTGATAGAGTTTCTGGATATCGAGCCTAGGCTTGGGAGTGAACAGATCAACTTTACAGCGAATATCACTGAGGATAACTTCAACGAGACCGGACTGAATTTGACCTTGCCGAATTCGACCGAGAAACAGATAGATCTGGAAAATACTACGGAAAAAACAGGTGAAACCGCTTGGAATGTTTCCTACGAGCCTGAGCAAAACGGCGCTTATACAGCAGGACTCAGTGTGGAAGATGATCTAGGCCTCAATACCTCTTCCTCTAAAGACTTCAAAGTTTCAAAACCTGTCGACTTTAACAACAGTTTCTCCTCGTCAGTAGAGTGGAAACTTGAAGATTCCTATGGAAAGACAAGAGAGTCGGGAACAGACGGTTTTAATCTCTCGATACCTGCGGATGAAAACTGGGTGCTTGAAATAAACGATTCCGAGCTTAAAGCTAAGATAAAAGGCACAAACGTTACAGAAGACATCAACACTAGCGTAGAATGGAACTCTCAGGCCTCAAATCCCGATATCGATGAAGTAAATGAATTAAAGACTGTGGCGTTGAGGCCAGAGCTGAACTTTTCAGAGGCCTCGATTAAGTTAAACGTTTCTGGAGCAGACAAACTTTTCAGATGCGATATATTCAATTTCTCGACTGAGGAGTGTGAAACCGAATGGAATGATGTAACAGATCAGGCCTTGTTCTCAAATGGTTCGGTCTCGTTTGATACCACTGGCTTTTCCGGCTTCACAGCAGCTGAAGAACAATCTAGCTCAGATTCAGATGATTCCGTTGACTCCGGTGATGATTCAGGTGGGTCAGGAGGTTCTACGAGCTCTTCCAGTTCTTCTCCAGGGTTTGGAGGGTATACCCAGTCCCCAGATGTGGAGGTCGAGACTACAGATGACTCGGTTTATATCTACAATATCTTTGAATCAGATCGCCTTGAGATAGATACAGGCCTTCCTATCAGAGAAATTGGGTTCAAACCTGAAAAACCGGATAATGAAACTATTAGAATTGAAGAAGTTGATCTGGATACTGAGGCCTCCATGCAGTCAGTTTTCGAGGTCAACTCCAGTATTGAATCGCTCAATCTCGAAATGATGATCTCAGAGGAATGGATGGATGAAAACAGGTTTTCGCCTGATGAGATATCCTTTTACTCGAGGAAAGACGTCTGGACAGATGTGATGCCTGAAAAACAGAATCTGTCGGTGAATGCGACAGTAGAAAACGGTACTTACGGCCTGGGAACGGAAAAGGCCTGTTATTCAAGTGAAAATATCTCTGCTGTGATGGATTCTTGCTCTACTTACTCGAATCCGTGTGAGGTCCCTGATGAGGCTGAAACTGTGGAAAGCTGTGAAGTTTTTGAAGAAAAACAGGAGCTGAGCCAGAGAGTCTCGGATCTGCGACAGGAGGCCTCGGAGGAACAACTGGAGAGAGTTCAAGAGGTACAGAATCTGGTTGAGAACGGAGAATTTCAGAGGGCGAGGGAAGAACTCAGTCAAATTGAAATCCAGAGAGAAGAGACAGGAAATCGCTTAGAAGGCCTTGTTGTGCCTCTGATTGTGGCATCGGGTTTAATTCTTGTAGTGGCTGTTTCATCAACAGTATGGATTTACAGGAAGAGGAAGAATCGAAGACAGTTACTTGAAGAGCTTGAGGAGATGGGAAACCTTTTGAAGGATCTTGATCATAAAGGGAGGGATATCCAGAGGGCCGAGGAGAAACTTTTACAGGCCTATAAGGCGGCTGAGGAAGGTGATTTTTCCACAGCCACAAAGCTTACAGAAGAGGTCAAAGAACTAGTCAGATAACAGGTTCATCTTATTTATAAGAGTTGTCTTCGATTGCTTTGTTACCCGTTAAGGAAAAAGTACTTTTTCGGGTTCACGCCTCGCAAGAGGCCTCTGAGGTGAAAAATTACTAATGCCAAAGAAAAGTAGATCCAGAAGCGGTTCCCTTGCATTTAAGCCAAAGGTAAGAGCTGACAGAATCTATCCGGACATCAACACATGGGAAGATACCGACGAGCTTAAGCCTCTGGGCTATGCAGGTTACAAAGTTGGAATGACTCGAGTACTTAGAGTCGATGATACAGAAGGAGCGACAAAAGGCCAGGAAGTAGCAGACCCAGTAACGATTCTGGAGGCACCGCCTCTCAGAGTCTATGGAGCAAGGTTTTACACAGAAGACCCTAACTCCGGAAAACAGGTATTTACCGAGGCCTGGACGGAGTCCCCTTCAAAGGAACTTCAGCGAGCCACCGATATTCCAAAGGATGGAAACCTTGAGAATCTGGAGAAGGCAAAGGAAAATGCAGACGGTTTAAGCGATGTAAAGCTTCTGGTCCATACACAGCCTTCTAGAGCCGGAATTTCAAAGAAAAAGCCTGCTAACTTCGAGTTAGGCCTTGGAGGATCAGTTGATGATCAACTTGAATACGCTGAAGAGATGATCGGGAAAGAGATTGAATTTGGCGATGTCTTCGATTCAGGAGAATTTTCCGATGTTATAGCAGTTACCAAAGGGAAGGGAGTTGAAGGGCCGGTTCAGAGATACGGTATCAAGAAGCTGTCTCACAAGACTCAGAAGAAACGAAGAAAGGCAGGAAACGTCGGTCCATGGCATCCAGACCAGCTAAGCTGGAGGATACCGCTTCCCGGACAGCAGGGATTTAACAACAGGACAGAACTCAACAAGAGAATCCTTGACTACGGAGAAGATCCTGAAAACGTCCAGAAGGAAGGGGGCTTCAAAAACTACGGCGAAGTCAATTCAAACTATATTTTAATCAAAGGATCTGTTCCAGGCCCAAGTGAGAGACTTATAAGGCTGAGAACAGCTCTGAGAAAAGACGAAAAACCCGGAGAGCCAAACATTACACACATTAACAAGTGATTACAATGGACGAAAATTACAAATTTTCTGGACCCGCAGAAATCACAGGTGATTTCGAGTGAGCGAAATGCCAGACCAGTTCAATGAAAGAGTAAGGCCTGATATAGTAAAGAGAGCAGCACTGTCAATCAAATCCAAAAACAGACAGAGCTACGGAAGTGACAGTGAAGCAGGCCTCAAACATGTGACCCGGTGGAGACAGAGAAGAAGAAGCTACCGTTCCAGTAAAGGGAAAGGCCGTGCAAGAGTTCCTAGAAAGATTCAGGTAGCCCGGGGAATGCAGCTGTTCGGAGACGGAGCACAAGCACCGAATACAAGAGGAGGAAGAAGAGCTCATCCTCCGAAGCCAGAGAAAGAATTTGGCGAAGAAATAAACGATAAAGAAAGAAGGAAAGCAATCAGATCGGCGATCGCAGCATCAAACGATGCAGAACTAGTCGGAGAACATCACAACTACGATGGGGAGGTTCCTATCATAGAAGAAGGCCTCGAATCAGTAGAGAAGACCTCAGAACTCAAAGATAAACTAGAGGATCTAGGCCTAGAAGATGAGCTTGAAAGATGCAGCGAGAAGAAAGTAAGAGCGGGTAAAGGCGCTAACAGGGGTAGAAAGTACAGGAGGAAGAAAGGCCCTCTGGTAGTAGTCGCAGAAGATGAAGGCATTCTTCAGGCCTCTAATAATCTTGCAGGAGTTGAAGTCTCTCTAGTGGATCAGCTTAACGCTGAGAAGCTTTCGATGGGAGCAAGGCCTGGAAGATTGATGGTTTGGAGTGAAAAATCACTGGAAGAAATGAGAGATGAAGAGTTGTACAGGTGAATCGAAAATGAAATATTTTCTTGATAACGTGAACTTCAGAGGTGAAGTTCAGTAATGGAAGAAGATCGTGCATGGGAAGTAATCGAGCATCCTCACATGACAGAGCAGGCAATGGATATGGTAGATCTTGAGAACAAACTTGTTCTCATGGTTGATCTGGATGCCGATAAGAACCGGGTGGAGGATGCGGTTGAGACCTTATTCGGTGTGACGGTTAAAAAAGTAAACACGCAGATTACTCCACAGGCAGAGAAAAAAGCTTATGTTAAACTTTCCGAAGCTGACGACGCAATGGAAGTTGCGACGAAGCTCGGGATGATGTGATAATCAATGACTGAAATCGAAGATTTTATGGATTGCGAACGATCGCGGAGTGATCTTTGAATGGGATCACCGCTTAGACAACAGAGAAGAGGGAAGGCCTCGCCTAACTACAAGTCCAGGAGAGACGGTGAGGATGTATCTCACGAGAACAGAGAGATTTCAGGAGAAGTAATCGATATAATGCATGATAGTTCAAGGACTGCTCCGGTCGCACTGATAGAGTTTGAGGATGGGGAGACCAGAACAATCCTTGCACCAGAGACACTTACAACTGGGGACGAAATCGAAATCGGTGTTTCCGCACCAGTAGAACCTGGAAACACTCTTCCGATTGGAGAGATCCCTGAAGGAGTACCGATCCATAACATCGAGATGCAGCCGAACGACGGCGGGAAACTCGTGAAAAGCTCGGGAACATATGCTTTCGTTGTAACACATGAAAAAGACGGTACAAGAATTTCCCTACCAAGCGACGAATTCAAAAAACTGAACACTAGCTGTAGAGCAACTATCGGAAAGGTAGCAGGCGGAGGACGAAAGGACAAACCGTTTGTGAAGGCTGGAAACAAGTTCAAGGAGATGAAGGCAAAAGGCAAGCCTTACCCAAGAGTATCAGGCGTATCGATGAACGCAGTAGACCACCCATTCGGTGGATCCGCAAAACCTGGAAAGGCCAAGACCGTCTCACGTCATGAAGCACCAGGGCGTAAGGTAGGTAACATAGGCGCCAGAAGAAGCGGACAGAAAAAGGAGTGATTAAAATGCGAAATTCAAAGAATTTCAGCTTTACCAGAAGCACAGGGGTGCTTCGGCAACAATGACATACAGAGGACATGAAGTAGAAGAACTGAAAGAGATGAGCCATGAAGAACTCGCAGAAGTAATGAATACACGTGCGAGAAGAAAACTGGAAAGAGGCCTGAGAGAGCAGGAAGAAAAGCTTCTCAACGATTTGGAAGAGAAAGGCCAGACAAAGACACATCTTAGAGGAATGATCGTACTACCTGAGATGGTAGGATCGACAGTAGATATCTACAACGGACAGGGATTTGTCACTGTAGAGATCGAGGAAGAGATGATAGGCCATTACCTAGGAGAGTTCGCAAAAACCCGGAAAGAAGTATCTCACAGCGCACCTGGACTCGGTGCAACGAGATCCTCAAAACACGTACCGCTCAAGTGATTTCGATGAAAATCAGAGATTTTCGTAGATGCAAAAAATCACAGGTGATTCTTGAATAATGGAGACAGAGAGCTATCAGGCCTATGCGAAAGAGGAAAACATGCCGGTTTCATGGAAAGACGTCACAGAGATTGGTCGCTTCCTCAAGGATGATAAAGTGGAGAAAGCCATCGGCAAACTGGAGAAAGTCATCGAAAAAGAGCTTGCAGTACCTTTCAAAAAATATAATTCAGATGTAGGGCATAGATCAGGACATTCAGACCCTGCACGTTATCCTGTAAAGGCCTCGGAACACGTACTTGAGGTACTCAGGTCTGCTGAAGGAAACGCAGAGCATGAAGGCCTCAATACGGACAACCTATACGTTCAGGAGTTTATAACGAATCAGGGTCAGGAGTTTCAGACCCCTGGGCGTCACAGAGGCCAGACCACAAAAGCCGCACACGTAAAAATAGTAGTAGGAGAGAGATGATGATGCAAAAACGAAAATTCCACGAATTTTCTGGAAGAAAATCTGGACAGATTTTCGAATCTCAGATTTTCTTTAATGACTCGGCAGGTGCAGAGTAATGCAGGAAAAACAGTTTATCGAGAAAGGAGCACAGAAGGTCAAGCTCAACGAATTTCTGGCAGATGAGCTTGAAGGAGCAGGGTATTCCGGATTCGATCTTCAGAGAACTCCGACATCAACTAAAATAGTAGTAGAAGCACAGAGGCCAGGCCTTGTAATCGGTAGAGGAGGCTCGAGAATTAGGGAGCTAACTGAGGATCTGGAGAATGAATTTGACTTTGAGAATCCTCAGATAGAGGTCAATGAAATTGAAGACGCTGACGGCGATGCCCAGGTAGTCGCGGATTCGATCGCTGACTGGCTTGAGAAAGGAGGCCACGTCAAGCGTGTGGGATATACTTACATCAGAAGGATGAAAGAGGCAGGAGTTATAGGGGCAGAAGTAGAGATTACAGGAAAGCTTTCAGGAAACCGTGGAAGGACGGAGAAGTTCTCGTTCGGATACGTCAAGAGATGTGGTAATACTTCTAAAGATAATGTTCAGAAAGGTTACCAGCTTGCGAAAACAAAGCCGGGAGCTATTGGAGTGAAGGTCAGAGTTATGAAGGAAATCCCTGATTTCATGCATAGAGACGTAGACGTTGATAAAGAGATAGTCCATGAATCAGATGCTGTTGAAGAATCCGATGCTATCGAGGCGAAGGCTGAGAGGATCGAGGCAGTAATCGCACAGGCGGAAAATATGACTTCCGGAGAGCTTGAGAGAGTCCTAGAGGAGGTAGAGGTCAGTACTGATGACCTCTCTACTGCTGACATTAGAGAGGCCTTTGAGGATATGGATGAAGATGACGTCTCCAATCTGGGAGAAAGTCATGAAGAACCTGATGATTCAGGGCCTGAAGAGGAGGCCGAAACCGATTCAGAACAGTCCAATGAAAGTGAAGGCGATGAGGCCGAGTATGATGAGATTGTTTCAGGAACGATCGGCGATGCAAAAGACATGATTGAGGACCTTGAAAACCCTGATTTTGAGGCCTTGATCGAAGCTGAGGAGGATAACAAAAACCGTAAGACCTTCCTTGACTGGCTGGAAGGAAAAGCATAAAACAGACCGAGTGAAGTGATTAAACAGTGGCAATATTTAGAATTGATGAGATAAGGGAGATGGATTCTTCAGAACTGAAGACTCAGATCTCCGAGTTTCAGAAGGAGTTGGTCCAGGAAAGAGGCCAGATAGAGGTCGGAGGCTTCTCTGAAAATCCTGGAAGATTAGGCGAGATGCGTAAAACCATTGCACGTATGAAAACTGTTCTAAACGAACGTTCCAGTTAAATTATATTATCAATGGCAGAAACTACTTGTCCAAAATGCGGCATGCCAGAGGATCTCTGTGTATGCGATTCGATTTCTCGTGAAGACCAACAGATAACTGTAAAAGTAGATTCCAGGCGTTATAACAAAGAAATGACAGTTATAAAAGGCCTTTCCGAGGAAGATGATCTTAAGGAACTTGCTTCAACGCTTAAATCCAAGATGGCGTGTGGAGGCACGCATAAAGATGGAGAGATCCAGTTACAGGGAGATCACAAGAGGCGAATAGTAGATGTCCTTGTACAGGAAGGCTTCAGCCGGGAGAATATTGAAGTCAAGTAACTTGGTTTCCTCTTTATTTCTGTATTTCAGAGATCTCTAGGTAGGCCTTAATTTTTTCTTGAAGGCAACAAAGTTAAGCTTTTATCTTTCATGATTTGATATGTCTCAAACCGATCTTTACGGTCTCAAGCACCTTGATTCTGTCAGGGAACTGATAGAAATGAAGGGTTATGTCGGCAGAGAGAGGCCTGAATGGATTGAAAGAGTCAGAAAAGATTATGAGGAATTCAGTCAGGACTATGGAGATTCTGCCCCGCTTCAGTTTATGGCTTCATCCGGGATGACTGGACAGGATCTCGATGAAAGGACAGGAGATAGAGTCTTCGAACCTATCAGAGATGCTCTGGGATCCGAGAAAACCAGGACAAGTATGATTCTTGAAAGGATAACTACCGGCGACTGGCAGTACGAAGGCGTATCAGAAACCGAGCTTAGAGAGGCCTATGAAAACCTTGACGCATCGCTGGAGCATACACCTTAGATGCCAAGAACCCCTGAAAATCTTCCCAAGCATGAACTTATAGGCCTCAACGTCGAAGTCGAGGAACACAGCGACGAAAATATTGAAGGTCTCGAAGGTACTGTTGTGGATGAGACGAAAAATATGCTTGTCATTGATGGTAGAAAAGTCAGCAAGAAAGACGGTGTATTCGTCTTCGAGCTTGCGGATCATAGGGTCAGGATTAACGGCAAAGTTATCCATAAAAGGCCTGAGGACCGGGTTAAGATGCGGTTACCTGGAAAATATGAATCGCTGTAATCCTGTATAAGACTTTACTTTCATCTAAATTTCAGCTTAAATTGGAGTTCCAGGGTTCAAAAACTGCCTGAAGAAGTGTTTATTGTGATTTATATCCGAAATATGAACTTGATCTTGGTTTTTTGAGTGTTTTTCCGGTGAGTTTGAAAGACAATACTATGAGAACTGATCTACCCTTTTAAAGTTTACTTTCACTTCTTAGTTTACACCGTAAGGTGTGTCGCTGAGACTCGACTGAGTTCGATACTCTCAACGGCCTAGAGAAAAAAACCGCTTGTAAAAAAGCTGTTTCTAGGCCTGAGTCTCGACTAACAAAGGTGTGAAGAAATGACACAAGAAACAGGATACGACATCGATACGAACATCCCATTGAGAGGCAATGAGTTTACAGGAACAGTTGTCAGTACAAAGATGCAGAAATCGGCAACAGTCAGATGGGGATACGCAGAAGAAGTACCGAAATACGAGAGAAAAGAGAGGAGAAACACCAAGATAACCGCTCATGTACCTGATGAAATAGAAATAGAGGAAGGAGATCAGGTAAGAGTAGTAGAGACAAGGCCTATCTCAAAGACAAAATCATCAATGATTGTAGAAGTAATCGAGGAAGAATAAATTATGAAACCGATTGGAGCAAATGTAACCAGAACTCTGGACATCGGTGCCGAACTTGTATGCGCCGACAACTCCGGAGCAAAAGAACTGGAGATAATCGGAGTAAAGTCACGGAAAGGAAGAAGGTCTAGAAGAAACTCTGCTGGAATCGGCGACAAAGTAAAAGTCAAGATTCTCAGAGGAGATCAGGAAGTAAAACATCAGGTATTCGACGCAGTAATAGTCCGACAGGCGAAAGAATACCAGAGGCCTGATGGCATGAGGGTAGAGTTCGAGGATAATGCAGCAGTGCTTGTAGAAGAAGAGACAGGCCTTCCAAAAGGAAACGTCACCAAAGGCCCAATCGCAAAAGAAGTAGTAGAGAGATACAACCCTGTAGGAAAAATCGCATCACAGGTAGTCTAGAGGTAATCAATAATGGTACAGAGAACAGAGAACTGGAGCAGAGAATGGAACTCAAGCACCAATCCCTCAAAACAGAGAAAATACAGAGAAAATGCTCCAATGCATGTCAAGGACAAACTTGTCTCAGCCAATCTCAACCAAACTCTCAGAGAAGAGTTAGGGACACGCAATCTCCCTGTTAAGGTAGGAGACAGAGCCGAAGTAATGAGAGGAGACGAGAAAGGCGCAGAGGGAATTATCTCAAATATCGACAGAGAAGAGGAAAAAATCTATATTAACAACCTTGACAGACAGAGAACTGATGGGACAGTGAAGGAACTGGCCTTGAGGCCTTCAAATGTTCAGCTTCAGGCCTTGAACCTTGAAGATCCTGAAAGAATTGAGAAGTACAATGTCGATGATTTCACAGGTATTGAAGTTGAAGAAGAAGAGCTTGAAGAAATTGAAGGCGATGAAGACGAAGAAATGATGGAGGAGCTCCAGCAACAGGCAGAACAAAGAGAACAAGCCCAGCAGGAAGCAAAACAGGGTGAAGAGACAGATGCTGGAGAAGAAACAGAAAAAGAGGAAGAGGCCTCAGAGAGCGAGTCATCGGATGAGTTTGATGCAGTAGAAGTTGTCGATGGGACAGTTGATGAGGTTAAGGAAGCCGTTGAAGATGGAGCAGATCCAGAGGAAGTCCTTGAGGCAGAACAAAACAGTAAAGACAGAAAAACATTGAAAAATTGGTTAGAAAAGAGGATTGAATAACACATGAAAATTACTAGCTTTCAGTTTGAAGAAAACAAGGAAGGTGTTTTCGGATGAGTCATCAAAAAAGACTTTCGGCACCGAAGCATTACCCTGTAGACAGGAAAGGCCTTACGTACACAACAACTGCTGAGGGAAGCACAAGCCCTGATCAGGGAATTACTGCTGTAGTATTTCTCAGAGAGGTCTTAGGTTATGCGGAAACAAAGAAAGAGGCAAAACAGATAGTCAGAAACGGCAAGCTTGTGAGGAATGGAGCCACTATTGGAGATGTTAGAGATACTATCGGAGTAATGGATGCAGTAGAGATCACCGAAACGGATGAAAGCTTTAGAGTGCTTCCACGATCCGAAAGCCTGGAGTTCCGTGAGACCGGAGATAGCAGAAGGGCAGCCAAGATCACCGGTAAGAAAGTCGAAGGTGAGGCCTTTATCTACAGCTTCCACAACGGAGAGAATTACAGGTCCGAAAAGGAGTATTCAACCGGTACGACATTGATCTTCGATGATGAAGTATCTTCAGCAGAGATCGCCGATGGAGAAGTAGTTATTATACTTGATGGAAAGCACGCAGGAAAGATTGCAGATGTCAACTCATTACACGGCAGAGGAATGAGGCCTGACACGGCGATAGTCTCAACAGATGAGTCAGAGTTCGAAATCCGACAGGACAAGCTTTTTGCTGTTGGCGATCTGGAGGTCGAGTAGAAAATGGACCAGATTGAGATAGGAAAAGTAGTAGTGAATGTGGGATGCGGTCAAGTCGGTGAAGAAGTAGAGAAAGCCAAGAACCTGATTGAGAAGATCACGGGCAGAGACGCAGTAAAGACTGAGTCAAAGGATGCAGCAAAGACCTTCGGCCTCAGAGAAGGCCTTAAAATCGGCGCAATGACTACGTTGAGAGGAGATGAGGCCAGAGAGTTCCTCGAAAAAGTATTTACAGCAGTTGATGAAATTGAGGCCTCACAGTTCGATGAGAGAGGTAACTTTGCCTTCGGTATCGGAGAGTACATCGATGTCTCTGGAGTCGATTATGATGCGGATATCGGTATGATGGGATTCGAGGTATCAGTTAACCTTGAAAGGCCTGGTTTCCGGGTTAAGAGAAGGGATTATAAGCCTTCGGAAATAGGAGAGGATCATCTTGTAAGTCACGATGAGGCCCTCGATTATGTACAAGAGGCATTTGATGTTGAGGTGGTAAGGTAATGGTCGAAAATCGAGGATTTTCTGGTCATACAGAAAATCACAGAGGTGATTTTTGAATGTCTTATGAGAAAGTACTTGAGCAGATAAAGCATAAGGAAGGTAAGAAAAAGAAATTTGAGAAAAATAATGCTCCGAAGGACAGAGACTATGGAAAATCAAAGAAGGAATGCAGAAGATGTGGCAGAACAGGTAGAGGGGTCATCTCCAAGTATGATCTGGACTTCTGTCGTCAGTGCTTCCGAGAAGTAGCCGAAGACCTCGGCTTTGAACAGTTGAAATAGGTGATTTTTAATGCAGCAAGATACACTGAGCAATGCTTTAAGCGCAATAAACAATGCTTCAAGGAATGATAAGAACTATGCGGTGATAGATCCTACGAGCAAGCTGATCCAAAATGTTTTGGTGCAACTCCAGCAGAAAGGATACATCGGAGTATTCGAACTTGTCGAAGACGGGAAAGGAGGCAAGTTCAAGGTAGAAGTCACTGATATCAACGAGTGCCAACCGGTAAAACCTAACTTCTCAGTCCAAAAGGACGAGTTCGAGAAATGGGCAAAGAGATACCTGCCAGCAAGGAACTTCGGAGACTTACTCGTCACAACCTCTCAGGGTATAATGACTCACAGAGAGGCCAGAGAAGAAGAAATCGGAGGAAAACTCCTCGGATATATCTATTAGGTGATTAAGGAAATGACAGAGATAGAACTACCTGAAGGATTTGAGGCAAGCTTTGAAGACGGAGTACTCACAGTCGGTGATGGAGACCAAAAACTTGAGAAGAAAATGGATAACTCATTAATCGAAGTAGAAGCCAGGGATGACAAGGTAGAGTTCAGGCCTCTCAGAGAAAAGCGGGATGTCAAGAGTATCGCAGGTACTTACAGGGGTCATACAGAAAACATGATTCAAGGCCTAGAAAATGAATACGTCTATGAGATGAAAGGGGTCTATGCTCACTTCCCTATGACGGTCAAAAAGCAGGGAGAAGAAATCCACATAGAAAACTTTATGGGAGAAAGAGAGCCCAGGAGAGCTGAAATAATAGACGGTGTAGAAGTCAAGGTCAACGGAGAAGATCTAGAGATTTCAGGCCCTGATAAGGAAAAGGTAAGTCAGACAGCAGCCAGAATTGAACAGATCTGTACTAAAGGAAACAGAGATCCAAGGACTTTCCAAGACGGAGTATATATTACAGAGAAAAACGGAGGTAGCCAGTGATGGCAAAGAGACAGAATACACACAAGAACAAGAGAATAAACAGTTCATGGAGGAAGCCTCAAGGCAAACACAGTAATCAGAGGCTGAAGAAAAACAGTGCACCTCAGATGCCTCAGGCCGGATTGAGAACGCCTAAGGATCAGAGAGGCCTCCATCCATCAGGATTTGAAGATGTACTTGTTCACAGGCCTGAAGATCTAGAGGATCTTGATTCGGATGAACAGGCTGCCAGGATCGCATCGAAGGTAGGAGGGAGAAAGACAGAGATGATACTTGAAAAAGCTGAGGAACTTGATGTAAAAGTACTGAACCCGGGTGACCAAGAATGAGTCGAAAATCGGAGATTTTCTCGACCATCCAGAAATTACAAGGTGATTTCGAATGAGTGACTTAAAATCTCAGAAGAGGATGGCTGCAGATATCATGGATATAGGCAAGAACAGGGTTAGAATTGATCCAAGTATGCAGGAAAAGGTAGAGGAAGCCATCACCCGTCAAGACATTAGGAAACTTATCGAAGGTGGCGCAATCAGTAAGAAAGACGTTAAAGGAACAAGCAAGGCCCGATCAAAGAAAAATAAGAAGCAGAAAGCGAAAGGCCTGAGAAAAGGTCAGGGAAACAGGAAAGGAAGCAAGAACGCCAGGAAAGGATCAAAGGAAAAATGGATGGAAAAAATCAGGGCTATAAGAACCCGTTTGAAGGAGATGAAGAAGGAACAAAAGATCTCCAAAGATGAGTACAGGAAACTGTACGATATGTCCAAAGGAGGGTTCTTCAGAGACGTAAAACACCTGGAAAATCACGTAGAGAATAAGCTAGAGTGATAATCTAATATGGCAGAGAACACAAACTTTAAAGTACAGCACAAGCGGAGAAGGAACCAGCAGACAGATTATAAACAGAGGCTAGAGCTGCTTAAGTCAGGTAAACCGCGTGCAGTAGTCAGAACAAGCAACAAACATACGAAGACGCATCTGTCCTTCTATCAGGAGAAAGGAGACGAAAACGCATACTTCACATCCACAGAAGAACTTGAAGGATATGGATGGAAGCATCACACAGGAAATATCCCTGCAGCATACCTTGCAGGATTTCTGATGGGTGCAAAAGCGGAAGAAGACGAAGCAATACTTGATATAGGCCTCCAAGAATACAAGCAGGGAAGCAGAGTCTTTGCAGCAGTCAAGGGGATGAAGGATGCAGGATTAGAAGTCCCTGCAGGAGAAAAGGCCTTCCCATCTGAAGAACGAATCAGAGGACAGCATATAGAAGAGATGACAGCAGAAGACGTACCCGATAACTTTGAAGAAGTAAAAGAAACAATCATAGGTGATTTCGAATGAGCGAAAATAGAATATTTTCTGGTCACGCAGAAATCAAGGGTGATTTCGAGTGAGCGAACGGGAGACAGAAGACGAAATTTGGAAGCCGAAGACCAAACTGGGAAAGAAGGTAGCGAACGGCGGAATAACAGACATTGTCGAAGCACTTGATTATGACAGGCCTATCATGGAGCCTGAAATTGTCGACCAGCTTCTCGACCTTGATGAAGAGGTAATCTTGATTGGGGGAACTCCAGGAAAAGGAGGAGGCATGAGAAGAACAGTCTCCAAGAGAACCGCAAGAATGCACAAGTCAGGGGCACGTTACAGTTCCAATGCGATGACAGTTCTTGGAGATAGAAACCGGGTAATAGGCCTTGGAGTAGGAGAATCAGAGGATACTCGTGCAGCTATTGAGGATGCTAACAGAGAAGCCAAGTTGAATTTGATTAAAGTTCCTAAAGGAAATGGGAGCTGGGAGGATACAGGAGAAGATGATTCCAGTATTCCTTTCGCAGTCACAGGGAAGTCCGGTTCAGTAACGGTCGAGCTTCAGCCAGCGCCGAGAGGAACAGGCCTTGCATGCAGTGATGAAGTCAAAAAGATTATGGAGCTTGCTGGTATAGAAAATGTCTGGGTGCAGACCAGAGGCAAGACCCAGACCAGAGAGAATCTTACCCGTGCGACTTTCAAGGCACTTGAAAAGCTAAGCAATATGAAGACGAGGGATGAAGAATGAGTATGATAGCAGCAGTTAAGGTCAGAGGAAATGTTGACGTACCTCAACCGGTAAAAGATACGATGACTAATTTAGGCCTGAAAAACAGGAATCAGATTGTTTTCTATGAGGATTCTGATTCGGTTAGGGGAATGATGAACAAGGCCAAAGACTACATTACGTATGGAGAGGTAAGTGAAGAGGTAATTGAAAAAGTAAAAGAACGTTATGAGAAAGTAGAGTCCGGTAAAGTAATCAGTGCAAGGCCTCCGAGCAAGGGATTCAGAGATACCAGAAGAGGATTCAATCAGGGTGGAAGCCTTGGAGAAAGAAAATCGCTTGACAGCCTGATCGAGAGGATGGTGTAAAAATGATTAAAATCAGAGGATTTAAGGATAGCAGAAAACAAAGAGGTGTTTTCAAATGACTAAGAGAAGATCAAAGAAAAAGAAATCCGGTTCTCACGGATATGGAAGCAGCAAGAAAAACCGTGGATCGGGAAACAAAGGTGGAAAAGGAAACGCTGGATCAGGTAAGAAAGGACAGTCAAAGAGAATGACTGAGGACGGGGTCCAGAAACTTGGTGAGACAGGTTTTACGTCTCGACAGCCTGACCAAAACGGCCTAAATCTTAGAGACATTGATGATAGAATAGAGTCTTTAGTCGAGCAAGGCCTAGCTGAGAAAGAAGGCGACGGTTTTGTCTTCGATGCAGGAGAGGCCGGGTATGACAAAGTTCTAGGTAGAGGACATCTCAACCATGAAATCGAGGTTCACGCCGAGAAGTTTTCCTCATCTGCTGAGAGAAAGATTGAGGAAGCCGGCGGTAAGGCAGTAGAGAAATAAGTGACCGATAAAGAGGTTTATACATAGCATGTCAAAGCTTGTCCAGATAGCACAGTATGTACCCACGGTAGAGAATCCTGAGAGAGAACAGACTCTCAAACAGATGCTGACATGGACAGGCCTTGTAATTTTACTTTACTTTACCTTGAGCGAGATACCTCTTTATGCTTCTGATGCAGCCCAGATAGAACAGGCTGTACAGCAGTTAAGAACTTTCCAGACCCTTCTTGGATCGGAGATAGGAACGATAATTACTCTAGGTATTGGACCGATCGTTACAGCCTCAATTGTATTACAGATGATGGTAGGATCAGAACTGCTTCCCTGGAATACTGATACCGAGGAAGGAAAGCAAAAGTTCCAGGCAGCTCAGAAACTCCTTGCTTACACTCTTACAGTAGTACAGGCAGCTGGTTTTACCATCTCAGGAACCTTTGGAAACGTCGCAGGAGACCCTGTCCTTTTCGCAATGCTTACCGGCCAGATTACACTTGGAGGATGGTTGATAATTCTACTCGATGACCTGATCCAGAAATGGGGATTCGGCTCAGGAGTAGGCCTGTTCATCGCAGCAGGAGTATCAAAGGGAATATTTATTCAGCTATTTTCGCCTCTGACAGATGCAGGATCGCTGTATTTCCAGGGAGGAGGCGATCCACAGGGAGCATTTTTCACCTTCCTGAACACTCTGGCGCCTGAGGCCTTACTAACGATAGTATCGACAATAGCCGTTTTTGCTTTCGTCGTATATCTTCAGGCCATGAGAGTTGAGATACCGCTTACGTTCGGAAATGTAAGAGGATTCGGTCAGAAATGGCCTCTCAAATTCTTCTATACCTCAGTTATGCCTGTCATATTTGTATCCGCACTTATCGCTAATATACAGATTGTAGGGTCATTGATTGCAGGTCAGGACGGTTGTGCTCCAGTTCTCGGATGTTTCAGTCAGGGACAGGCACAGTCAGGCCTTGCTTTACTCGTTAATCCGCCGCAAAATGTCGTGACTTCTCTGATAAGCGGTGGTTTTGGGTCAATCACAGAGTTCCAGATATTCCATGTTTTCTTCTACCTCACGATTTATACCGTAGGTGCTGCGATATTCTCGATTTTCTGGGCGAAAACTACTGGACAGGACTCGGACGCAGTAGCAGAACAGATACAGGACACCGGTATGAAAGTACCAGGCTTCAGAAAGGACAAAAGAGTCATAAAGAAAGTTCTAGACCGTTACATCCCTCCGCTGGTCATAGTTTCAGGAGCATCAGTAGGATTCATCGCAGCCTCCGCAGACCTGATCCAAGCAGCAGGAGGAGGAATGGGAATACTGCTTACAGTAATGATCCTTTACAGGCTCTACGAACAACTAGCCCAGAAACACATGGAAGAACTTCACCCTGCATTGAAAGACTTCATGCAGTAGACTGATACCATCTCTTGGCTGGAAGATCTGATCTTTAACAGTAAGACTATTTTTTAACTTTCTCTTCTGTACAACAGACCTGAAACACATATCAGGATAACCTGGGCCAGTTTATCTATCTTTGCCAATGTAAGTTCAGGCCTCAAAGCCGTTTCCAGAGTTAAACCGTTTATGAAATACCATAAAATTATCTGTCCCGCGATGAAAGGAATTCCAATCAGATAGATTCTCTTGTCGTAATCTTTGATGATTGCCCAGATTCCAGCGAAGAACCCGATCCCAGCTACAAGAAAGCCTATTCCAAGCGGCGAAAGACCTATCAACAGAATGTAATAGAGATGGATCAGGCCTGTAATCCCGGCTAATATTATCGCTGTCAGCTCCAGATTTGAAACCTTCATATCAATATTTTGTGTTCAGGATATAAAATTCAAAGGCCTCAAACCATTGATATGAGAATAACAAATATCCAAGATGACGGTGAGAGATTCATTATACACGGTGATTCAGGCCTTTACTCCAAGCTAAAAGAAGTCTTCGATCAAATGGGTCTGGGTATATCCGTGACAGAATCGGAGAAGGGTCAGGCAAACATTCTCTACACCGAAAACAACAGGGATATAGTATTGAGAGTTCTGAATGAAAGAACTGAGGCCTAGAAACGTTTCTCAAAACCTGTGAGATCGATTTCTTCAACCCCGTTCCTTATCTCTTCAAGGCCTATGTAAAGTTCTTCCTTATCTTCGTAAATTACTTCTAGCTTAGGCCTTTCAAAATCGGTCTTTCTCTCATCATATTCAAGCCATGCGGTCTCAAGAAGATTCTTTGCTTTGTCATTGGCTATGTTTTTCTCGGATAGGTACAGCCTGAGTTCTGCCATACTGATTATAATTGGTGAAGAACTTTTTTCTTAACTTCCAGTACTGGAGTAATTGGATAGGCCTAGCTTCCAGAAACGATAGGCGATGTAGAAAAATACTGGTCCGACAAATGGTGTAATCAGTTTCCAGGCCTCGAATCCTTCCTTTCCAAGTATGAACGATGCTGGGAAGAAAGAGGCAAACGCCAGCGGGACTAGAGTCACTAGTAGGCCTTGAATCGCTAATGCAAAGATATCAATCGGATATTTTCTGAAGTTACTGAGCCTGAAGATCAGCCAGACCGCATTTCTTGAGGTCCCTGTCCAGAAAGCCGTACTTGAAAACAGCAGGTAGATTGAGGCAGCGACCAGCATTCCACTCACCATTGAAAAGGCGGCATAGGTTATCATCAGTAAATCTGGTGTAAGGCCTATCTGGTATCCTGCATAGAAAATTAATGCCAGGTTTGCTATTACCTTTGGAATATTGTTGTCATGGACGTCATCTGCATAAACCTGGAACAATGGGTTTAAAGGCCTTAAAAGGAATCTATCCATCTTTCCTTTGATAATGTATTCTTCGCCGACTCTGATGATGTTGAAGAAGAATACGTTCTGTGCAAATATTACTGTTCCACCAAACCCTGCTAGGAACAACATTTCGTTGAACGTCCAGCCCTGCAGACTTTCTATCTGTGTGAAAACAAGAGTCAGGAACGCTAGCGATACTACCATACTGATTAACTGTGCTGTCGCTCCCAGAACAAAGTCAGTCTTGTAGATCAGCCGGGACTTCATGTACTGGATGAAATAGAGATAATAGATCCTGACGTATTTTTTCATAGTTCCAACTTTTTCTCTCATTTTCTAGCCTCCCTGCACCGTGAGTTTTTTCTTGGCTTTTCGCCACAGCATCTCCGATAATAGGCCTAGAATTACCAGCCACATCAGCTGGATGCCGAAGACTGAAAATACATTCTCTGCGGTTCCCTGATAAATCGAGATAGGCCCGTCAACCATCGAAGGAAAAGGCGTCAGGTTGAAGAGTGCTCTGATGTTGTCCGGAACCAGGTACAGCGGGATCATCGCACCTGAGAACAGGCCTGCGACCATGCTTCGGGTCATTCTGAGGCTCCATCCTACCTTGGTCCAAAACACTATCATTGAGGTGGTATAGGAGAGAAAAATTGCGAGATTCAGCGTCAGAAACATCGAAATTATGAAGTAAAAACTGTTTATCAGGCCTGGAACTCCGACGTTCAGGAATAAAATCCCGATTATCAGTGCGGGAATGCCTCTGACGATCATCTTGAAAGAGGATTTACCCAGCTGGTAGAAGTAAAGCTGTTTTTTCAATGAAATAGGCTTTTTCAACTCATTAACGATTGTTCCTTTTCTCACTCGGTCGCCGATCCAGTTCTCGAGATCTGCTGAAGTCGCATTATCGATTACACGGGCCAGAGCAACGTACGAAATTATAACTGAAAAAGGCTGGGCTAATTCTCCCGAGGCCGAGATTGCCTTCCAGATGAAATAAAATAAAACCAGGGAAATCATCGTTGCCCCGATTCCGGAAAGCGCATCGGAACGGTACTGAAAACCTTCTCTCAGGCCTACTTTGGTGAAGGAAAGATATTTTTTCAATTTCATATTCCCTCGTTGTACACCTTTTTCACGACCTCTTCAATATCAGGCTCCTTTATCTGGAAATCCAAGACTTCATAATCATCAAGAATCTCACGCATCAAGTCCGATGCAGAGATCTCGGTTCTATCAAACACTACTTCAAGGCCTCCATCAGTTCTCTTGACTTCGGTAACTCCATCAATATCTATATCAAAATCTTCAGGCCTCTTTATCTCCATAACTAGGCGTCGAGAAGAGAATCTGTTGACCAAATCATCTAATGCACCATCGTAAATCTTCTTTCCTTCATCGAGAACAACAATTCTCTCACATAGATCTTCTATATCCCCGATATCGTGAGTTGTAAGCATCACAGTAATATTTTTCTCCTCATTCATCTTCCGGATAAAATCTCTGATCCTTTCCTTAACTGCGACATCAAGGCCTATAGTCGGTTCATCGAGGTACACAATCTTTGGGTGATGGAGGAATGCGGCAGCTAACTCACATCTCATCTTCTGACCAAGACTCAATTTTCTGACCGGCTGTTCCCAGAACTCGGAGATCTGTAAAACCTCATCGAATTCCTCAATCCTTTCATCATAGGCCTCTTCATCGACTTCATAAATTTCTTTCAAAAGCTTGAAAGATTCTTTAACTGGGAGATCCCACCACAACTGGGTTTTCTGACCGAATACTACTCCTATATTCACCGCGTTTTTCTTTCTCTCTCTGTGAGGATTTCTTCCATCAACTTCTATCAGGCCTGAAGAAGGCTCAAGTATCCCTGTCAACATTTTTACTGTTGTGGACTTCCCTGCACCATTACTCCCAATATAGCCAATCATTTCACCTTCATCAATCTCGAGTTCCAGGCCTTCTACCGCATGAATCTCCTCGTAATCTCTCTTCACGAACGATTTCAGATAACCCTTTATTCCGGATCCCTGACTGTAGATTCTGAACGTCTTATCCAGATTCTCTGCTTTTATCAAACTCATAAAACAAAATTGAATAGATATTTTTACAAACTTCCATTACAGATCAAAATATGAATGATTGAGAAACTTTTCAGAGATAGGCCTATGTATCTAGTAGCGGCTATAAACGTTTTTGGAGGCCTATTCGGGCTCTATTACTACTGGGAGCAGTTGATGGCGACGGAACTATATCTATGGGTTTTTGTACCTGCCTCTCCTATCGCAACTTTTCTGATGGCTTTCTCAGTTTATAGAAACATTCAAGGAAAAAGTTCAGGCCTTTTGGACGCATTAGCTTTCATCGGTAACTTCAAGTACGGCTTATGGACTGTTTTCTGCTTACTTTATTACTGGGATACATTCTTTACAGGTAACTCTGTAGGCCTTTACAGTTTTATGCTTCTATCACATCTTGGGATGGCTATTCAGGCTTTTCTGGTTTTTCACTGGAGTAATATTGATCTCAGGCCTATTCTAATAGGGTTTCTCTGGTTTGGATTAAATGATCTAATAGATTACAGTTTTGGAACGCATACGGAGCTTTATACTGATTACATATTACCTGCTGAGATCGCTGCATATTCTCTGACATTGGCAGCATTTTTCTCAGGCCTCGTGCTGATTCAAAAAGATCGCATTCGGAAGTGGTTGCGTGAGCTTCGAAGAGTTTGAAGAGGGAGAGAGGATCCTGTTTAATGATAGGAAGACGCCGTTAAATATCTTTGATATAGGCGATGAGAGGATGCTGGTAGAAGGCCCTTCAGGCGGAGAGTACGAAATATATTTTGACGGCGATACTCGGCTAGTTGCGAAGCCCGGTAACAGAAAGTATTCTTCTTACTGTAAAGACCTGAGAAAAGTCGGGGAATGGGTTAGAGAGGAAGAAAAATGGATTCATTCGAAGACCGAGGCCTCAATAGAAGTTGTGGAGAAAGATAACGGCTTCTGGACGATAAAGTCGGAAAAGTTTGAAGATGAACTTGATTTACCGATGTACGGTTATTCGAGTAAGGAGTTTGCATTAGAGGATGTGCAGAAATTTATAGAGAAAAGGCCTGAGGGATGAATAACATATTCGCGGTTGTATGTCTTTGGATAAATAGAAAAATATGTGGGGTAAAGTCCCTTGCGAAGTAAAAAGCGTTTTTGTTTATACCTTTGTGACGTCGACTGCTTCCAGGCCTTTGTCCCCTTCTTCAGTCTCGAATTCCACTTCTTCTCCTTCTTCGACTTCCTCTGCTTCAACATTTGTGATGTGGAAGAAAATATCGTCGTCTTCATCTTCTACTTCGATGAATCCGTACTTGTCACGGTCGTGGAAAAATCCTACTGTTCCTTGCATTAAACTACACCTCCTTGTGAATCCTAATTGTTGGGCAAGCTTTATACGATAGAAGGTTGGGCCTTGTAAAACTGGTTTAAACAAGCGGGACTAATTACTTTCTATGACGGGAGAAGTATCTGGAGGATTTGTAGTTCGTGAGAAAAAACTTTTGATGATAAAAAATGGAGAGAAGTGGAATGTTCCCAACAAGGTATCGACTCAGGGAGAGATTTCATCTGATACAGCTAAAAGAGCTACAGAGGAAGTCCTCGATAGGGAATGCACTGTAAGAAAATACAAGAGCCGGTTGAAGACAACTTTCACAAGAGATGGAGAAGAATACTCGTGGAAACCCTATGCCGTTGAAATAGAATCTGAAGAAACGGTGGATACGGAAAACGGGGAATGGGTTACGCTGAAGGAGATAGAGGAAAAAGACCTGGCAGAACCGCTGGAAAAGACAGCAGAAGAAGTGATCAACCGCTTTTAAAGATATCTTCAGGCCTTTTGCTTTTTGAGCTTCAGAAAGCCTGTAGTAAAATTTAGGGCCTGAGATAATTTTTCCGAGGATTCAAAACTTTTCCCCGTGATTCGAAACTATGGATGAACTTTCCCGAGGTGAAAAGGAGAATCTCCACAAATGGGGTAAGGCAAGGAGAATAATTGATGAGGAGAAGGTAGATATTGATCTCAGGTCAAGTGATCGTTACCAGTTTGAAGTTGAAGGTGACAACAGGGCCTATACCGTCGGTGTAGACATAGATACAGGTGAGACCTTCTGTCCATGCCCTTTCAGAGGCAAGGCCTGTTCTCATCAGATCGCCGCCCATCTATATCTTTCGAATATAGGCCTAGAGAATGAAAGTTACAGATCTGAACAGGGATAGAATATTAAATGCTGAAATGCATTTTTATATATGAAAAAGGTTTTTCTGGCGTTTTTCACAGTAGTTTTTCTGATGGGGTCTGCATCAGCTCAGGAAAGCTGTGAGGTCATTGAGGCACAGGACGCTGAGCTTGGAAACGGAGAGATGCTTGAACAGGGAATGACAGTAGGCCTTGAAAGAGATGTCTCAACAGGTTCTTCAGGTGCTGTGGCCCTAGCCTGTAGTGACGGCATTGTTTCTGTCGGTCCCGGTAGAGAAGGACAGATTAGTGACATAGGACAACGGGAACAGGTAAACGTTGAGCCTCCTGAAAACGCATCGATTGAACAGGCCTTGGGACAGACAGATCAGATAGAGGAAAATCTGGGACAGATAAACAAAGAGATACAGGACCAGGTTCCTGGAGTTTTGAGATCTCTTGTCTTGGGTGATCGAGTTAACTTTCAGGTAGATAACACGACTATAGGAATAGAATCGAACAGCTCCGGAATTACAGATGTCAAAGAAGGCGGAGTACAGAATCCAACCCTCGAGATATCAATGGAGGAACAGAGAATCATGCAGATACTGGAATCCAATAACTCTGCCGAGGAATTCCGCAAAGCCTATGAAGGTGAAGGAGTCGAAGTACAGGCCTATTCATTCAGAAACAGGGTAATCTTCGGGGCTGTGAATCTGGCGAACAGTGTATACGGACTTCTCGAAAACATTACTGGTTGAGAAGAAACTATTTTATGCCCTTAATCCTAATTTATCAGTATGACTTTAATCAAGGCCTCCGGTATCTCAAAGAGTTACCCTGATTTCGAGCTTTCGGAAGTTGATTTAGAAGTAAAGGAAGGTGAGATTGTAGGGGTTTTAGGCCCTAATGGTACAGGAAAATCGACTTTAATGCAGATTCTTACAGGCCAGATAGAAAGGGGCTCAGGGGATTTAGACGTTTTAGGCCTTGATCCTCAACAGGATTCGAAAGAGCTCAGGAAAAAGATTGGTGTATTACCTGAGCGGGAGGATCCTCCAAGCTTTTTGACAGGGAGAGAATACCTGGATTTTGTCTCGGATATTAGAGAAGAATCGATGGACTGGGATTTCCCTGAAAAATTAAACTTGGATGAACATTTACTGGATCAACAGACCCGTAAACTTTCAAAGGGTGAGAGACAGAAGTTGATGGTGGTACAGGCCTTTTTCCACGATCCGGAATTGGTCTTCATAGATGAACCCTTAATCAATCTCGATCCATTGATACAGGAAAGAGTAAAAGAGGTCTTCAGAGAACATAAAGAAGGCGGAGGATCCATGGTGCTTTCAACTCATCTCGTCTCGCTTGCAGAGGAAATGTGTGACAGAGTAGTCTTTTTGAGAGATGGAGAAGTAATTGAAGAGGTCACAGAGCCTGAGAACTTGAAAGAACAGTTCATAGACGCAGAGGAATAAATCATGATTCTGAAGAGAATGCTGAAGGAAGAATGGAGAACACAGTCCAAGATGTATAAAGGCCGTTATCTCGCAGCTTTACCTATCATTATATTTTCCATGACCTTTATCGGAGCACAGATAATAACAGGATTTTCCACAGCCCCGATAACAGATCTAGGCCTCCTCATCATGGCTTTCGGATTTTTCACAGGCCTTGCAGCAGGCTCGATAGGATTCAACAGCAATGACGCAGCTCAAAACATCTTGGGAGATTCAAACTTTATCATATTCTCATCGAGGACACTGCCGGTAGAAAAATCACGGCTGCTAGCTAACTTCCTAATTAAAGATCTCGTATTTTACCTAGGCCTTTATCTGTTCCCGGTAGGCCTTGCGGTCTCAATAGTCTCAACTGAAATGATAACTTATACAGCTTATATGGGAGGCCTTTTCCTTCTAGGATTAACTTTGAGTCTAATAGCAGCGAGTTCTGCGATTCGTTTACCGTCTCGAGAGTCTTTCCTGAATTATGACAATGTTCCGATCCCTCCTCTAGCAAGAAAATCAGTTCTGGATGTATCAAGGAGCTCTGGAGGCCTTTTTAAGATCCTGATGTCAATTTTTGTGCTTTTAGGGCTTTACTGGTATATCATAAATTATGTGCCGATTGCATCTTACCTTTTATCAAATCCTTTGATGTCATTTTCAGTGATTCTGGGCATGATGTCCGTAACAATCTATAACTGGTTAAATACCTACGATGAGGCCTCAGACTATCTCCACCTCCCGATAGATGAATCGGAACTACTCGAGTCCAAATTCCAGGCCTTCAAGGTGATAGCTTTAATCGTTATACTTCCTTTCCTAGGAGTTTCATTTGCTCTATACGGAGGGAATATTTTACTAGGGACAGTTATTGCGGTGACAACCGCATATTATGTCGGAGCTGTCACAATGTATGAAGCAGGCCTGAATCCTAACGAGAGAATGATAGAGGGATGGACCTTCCTAAAATTCCTTGTCCTGGTCAATACATTGGTGATCCCCTTGTTGGCTTTGACCTCGCTTCAGACCGATACTTTGACTATCATAGGACTGTTGGTTCCGATGATAGTGATTGGAAAGTTGATGGAGACTTTCAGGTTTCGATAGTGAAATACAGGCATAGGAGTCATTTCACAGTTCGGGCCAGAACATAACCATCCTTGGACAGTAATTACCTCGGTATTTACTCATTCAGTCCTAAGCCATCCAAGCTCCAATCTAGTAGGTCTTTCTACTGCAAGTCCAGAGTCAGCACTGATAGGTCATTTCACAGGCCTGATCATTGGGCTGGTAGCAGGGAAAAGAAATCTTATCAAGGACGGATCAGTTCAGTAAAATAGGCCTTTAGCTTCTTCTAAGGCTTCTTTCTTTCCGATCAAGGTAATCTTGTCTCCTGTTGTTATTTCGCTGACTTCAGTTGGCTCTAGAGCTTTTCCGTCCCTTGAGATCAGGTTTATCAGGCAGTTGTTTGGAAGCAGGTCTTGTACTTCCTTAACTGAATTAAATGAACGTTCTGATTTGACCTCTGCAATCTCGATTTTGTCTCTGTGTTCTGTAAGCTGTTTCCAGAGTGCAGGATTCTCTATCATGTTCTCAAATGAGTCTGCTATCGCCTCAGGCGAGGAAATGTGTTTTACGCCTAAATCCTCGAAAGCTGACTTGTTGGCCGGTTCATTCACTCTTGCGATGATGTTTTCCGTACCGAACTTTGACTTCGCCATCTGAGAGACCACCATGTTTACATCATCGTCATGTGTCATAGTCGCTATTATCTTGGCCTTACCTGCCTCTGCCTCTCGGAGGATCTCTTCATCTCTTCCGTCGCCTTGGATCACGTTCAGGCCTTTTTTCTTGGCTTTCTCAACTTCATTACTATCGCTTTCAATTACTGTTACGCCTTCTCCTCTTTCCTCTAGCTTTTCCGCAAGGTTAAGGCCTGATTCTCCTGCTCCGATTATTATTGTATGCATTGGTATCACGTCCAGTTTCTTGGCGAGGTACTTCGCCATTCCGCCTTCAATGAAAGATGTGGCCAGAATAATGATAAATACTGCTCCGACAATCGTCGCCGCTGCCTCAGGCCTTCCAGCATTCTGAAGTTCTAATGCGAAAAGCGTAGCTACTGAAGCAGGGATTATACCTCTAGGCCCTACCAGGCTTATGAATACTTTTTCCTGTGAACTGAAACAGCCCTTATAACATGAGAGATAGACCGTTACAGGCCTTACAACCAGTGTTACAGCTAAAACGAATATTAGGCCTCCGAGACCAAGAGTTAAGAGGTTCTGAAACTCAAGTAAAGCAGCCAGGGCAATGAATACAAATGATAGAACGAATACGGATAAGGCGTCTTCAAATTCTCTTATCTCTTTTTTGTGAGGGATATCGAGGTTACCAAGTATTATACCTGCTGTTGCTACCGCTGCGATCCCTGCTTCTGTAATTATCAGTTCTGCTATTCCATAGCTTACCAGGGCTGCTCCCAGCACTATAATTCGTGCATCCTGCCCTTCTTTTGAGCCTTCGAGATCAAGGGTTTCCAGCAGGTAATAAGCTGTTAAAGCGACTATACCACCTATGAACAGGCCTGAGCCCCAGCGTGTAACAAACTGGATCAGTATTTCCTGTAGGCCTCCTGACTCCAGAACCACGAATTCGTATACGACTAATGCAAGGATTGCAGCAGTTACATCGTTTACAATTCCTTCAGTCTCTAAAGCCGCTTCCACCCTTTTTCTTACAGGTACAACATCAAGTAAAGGATTGATTACAGTCGGGCCTGTAGCAATCAGTAAAGCCCCTATAAGGAATGCGATATTCCAGGTTACACCTAATGTATAATAGGCAGCGACCGCAGTCAAGACCAGAGATATTACCGCTCCTACCGTACCAAGTCTGATCGCTTCCTTCTGTGCAACCCTTAACTTGTTGATCTTCAAATGGAAAGACCCTTCAAAAACAATAATTGCTACAGCCAGGCCCACAACCAGTTGAAGCCCTTGACCGAAAGCATCAGGATTAACAATGTTTAGTACTTCAGGCCCGGCTAGAATACCCGCCGTCAACAAAAATATTATGCTAGGTACCTTGTACTTATCCGCAAGTAGCTGGGATCCTACACCCAATACAAAAATACTGACCACAATCAAAAGCAAACTACTGGCACTCATTAATGTCAGATTAGTCAGAACAAGTTAAAAATCCTTTAACCACAGAAAACATCCAGACAGGCCTCGAAAAAATTTCATCCAACCAAAGAAAAATATAACGCTGTTATATCAAAAGGCCTTTCCACCCAGAAAATCCCGGGCAAAACCTCTTTACCCCGAGAAATACTGAATTCTAAAGGCCTAAACCATTTTATTTTTTCACATTCTACTGGAAAGGAATATGCTTTCGGACTTGGAAACGGCTTTCTGGCCTAGTTCATCTCCTTTGCCTTCTATTTCGATGATCTTTGCATTGGGGAAGGCCTCTCTCAGGTTTAAGTCTTTGGCCAGTTTATCATCTGATCCGTAAAGTATCTTATGAGGTCCGTCGAATTCTATGGTTTTTTCTATTTGGGTCGGTGACCAGAGTATGAGAAACTCGAATTTATCGAGGCCTGGATACTGTGTTAGAAGGTCTGTACCTTTTGATTCCCCTATAGCACCTATGTAGTTTACTCCTCCCTCTTCAAGAGCCTCTAATGCTCTATCGATTAAGTGATGGTATTCATCTGGCTGGATTTCTTCTTCGTCTTCGCTAAGTTTATCAAGTCTTACAACTGAGAATCCCTGATCTTTCGCATAATCTATCAGTTCAGTGAAAGGCCTTTCGTAAGGATTCCTCTCCGTCAGAAGAATGAGGCCTCTGTTGATGGTCTCTTCTTCATCACTCATAAAGGCCTATTATCTTAGATGATATAAAGTATTTTTCAATTTTTCAGAAAACTGACGGTCAAGTCACACTGTTTTCTCATTGGACGTGAATGAGTGATCTTTCCGTTTAACTCTGAATACTCACATCTCGGTAAGGCCTCACATAATTTTTCGAGTTTTCGATATCTATAACTTCGTCTTCAGTTCCATTGATAATCTACATTAGAATCCGGATCTAATTAGATAACTTCTCTATCACTCCATTAAATCGGCTGGCTGAAGGCCTGAAGAGTATTCCGCCTCTCTTTGTACTCACAATCCTAGAGAGTGTTCAAATTAAATACACAAAGTAATGTTCAAAAAAAGGGAACATTCAATTCTTTTAAGAATGCTTTGGTGTTACTATAAAGTTAATTTAGGCCTATCATGAGTGTTGAAAAATTTTTAACATCCTGTTATTTTCGCTTTTTACGGTCTGTGAAAGGTAAAATGTAAAAATGAGCGTTTTAAAGTAAGGTTTATGTCGAGGGCAAGACTTGATCAAGCGGAACAGGCCTACTGGAGATGGAAAAGCATACTGAAAAAGAAAAGCGTGAGCTTTCTGAGTCTCTTCAGGAAGCGAAACAGCTCCATCAGGAACATATTCAGGAGTTAAAGGAAGATGAAAGGTTCCTTGCTGATATCCAGAATCTGGTGGAAGAACTTGATGTTTTAAGGAGGATTGATGATCATCTTATCGGTGAGATTGAAAAATATGAAAGCGGTAATGAGCCGAAAAGCGTCTTCAGACAGCATCTGAACCAGGACGAATCCAAGTTTGTAAATGTTAGAGAAAAGATTCATAGGGATCTGGAGGATATGGTCGTAGAGTTGGGCCAGGAAAGAAGGTTCACTCAGTCCGATGAAGAAGTAGAGGAAAAAGAGCAGAGACTTGCACACCTGCTGAACCAGGAACAGCAAAGAATAGAAAACACTCATCAACAAGTTGCCCAAGCACTCGAAGTAGAGGCCTCAAACCTCGGGTAATGGGTGTTCAAAATAGATAAACACTAATCAGTTTTCAACCCTGAAAAACCAATTTTCTAAAGAAGGCCTTAGCATAAAGAAGGTATATACAGAGTATGCGAATTCGTGGTTCTCGGTATATCTTTGACGCTTGGGCTCGGGGTCACGCCCCAGATTACCTATATAATAAAGAAGGTATGTTTTCTTAACGCCAGGCCTACTCACTCATTCACTCATCTTTATTATACCTTCTTTGTGTTGGCCTATTTCAGGATTAGGCCTAAAATCTGTGAGTGTTCATAGAGAGCTCACACTCAGTAAGTTTCATTTTTGCAATATTCTTTCACCAAGAAACTGTACTTTCCGACTAATTGATTCACAACTGACGACTTTAATACGGACTTTAGGCAGTTTCCGCTCAAAATTTTTCTATTTATTCTATTTAGCTCCTCAGGCCTGTCCTGTTCAATTCTCAAAAAATTGGTTTAGATAAGAGCAGCTCTTCGATCTCTTCAAAGTCTTATTTGGCTCGCTAACCTCTTTTCCAACTGGTTGGAGGCCTCCTCTGTGAGGTTGTTCATATAGTCTGAACTCTCACGATATTTTGTAATCATTATCAAGTGATGCCAAAATGTATTAAAAGATTTGGAATGTTTATTACTATCGAACAGTAGGCTGTTAAATTTATTTGAACATCTCTGCTGATTATGTGAGCCTTCAGGCCTGCTGAGTTACCTTTATGTCAGAGCTCTGACCAATTAATCATAGTGATTGTATGAGTAAGCTTTCAGGAGTGAGAAACTCAGCATTAGCAGGTCTAATAGTATTGCTTCCTTTTGCAGTCGTAATCTATATTTTGAACTGGCTGTACTCTAGCACTGTCAGCTACCTGTATCCATATGTGAGTTCTCTATCAACTTTCACAGGCCTAGATGTTTTAGTTACTGGAGTCATTACGTCGGTCTTCATGGTTTCCGTAGTATTAGGCTTGGGTTATTTTGTCAGATCTTACATTGGTTATAGAATTGAGACAAGAATTGACAGATTGTTTGAGAAAGTTCCAGTAGTCGGGAGGATCTATGATCTTGTTAAGTCAACCTCTAGGGATATAGTTGAGCAAGAAAAGTTCAATGATCCAGTGAAAGTTGAAACTGGGGATATTAGAAGAACGGCTTTTAGAACAGGTAAGGAGACTGATGACGGCAGAAAAGTACTCTTCATGCCAACTTCTCCTAACATTACATCTGGATTCGTGATAGAGGTCAGGCCTGAAAAAATAATAGAAGTAGAAGAATCATCAACTGAAGCACTTGAAAGGTTAGTTAGTGCAGGGTTCGCAAGTAAAAAAGAAAATTAAGAAAAGGGAAAAATTCTAGCCGAATAGGCCTGAAAGCATTCTGTTAACGAATCCAGGTCTGTTTTCTGAGTTTCCTGGCGCTCCTGTTGGAGGTCCTTCGGATTCATTGGAATCTTCAGATTCTTCTGATTCTGAATCTTCTGTATCTTCATCCTCTGATTCATCTTCATCAGACTCGTTTTCTTCATTTTCTTCAGAGTCGTCTCCTGGTGTTGGAGGTTCTTCAGGTCCTCTATCTGAGGCCTGATTTCTCAATCTCTCGACTTCTTCACGGAGATCTCTGATCTCATCAACCAGTTGCTGACGAGACATTTCCTCTAGGCCTAGAGATTGTTCTTCATCTTCTGATTCTTCCTCGGTTTCATTACTGTCTTCAGTTTCTCCATCTTCTGATTCTGAATCATTCTCTTCTGGGCTTGGTACTGTGAACTCCTGTTCCTCAGTATGTACTACTTCATCAGCTCTGATTACTTCGAGTACTCCTGTATATTCTCCAGGTTCTGCGTCCTCGAACTCTCTGATAGATTCTCTTGTCACTACGTCTGAACCCATATCTCCATCTTCTTCGATTTCTACTTCAAACTGGGCCCTATTCTCTTCTTCGTTGACCTCGATATCTGTATCGAGTTCAAATCTATCGTTTGAGAACTGAACAAATCCTGAAAGAACTGCAGAAGGTTCTTCTAGAGGCTCATACTCTACCTCAGCATCGAGCTCTACAATTGTCCCTGTGGAGCCGTCTACTGAGACTTCTGCCTCTGATTCTCCTCTTACGAAGGTTAATTCGTAGAGGCCTTCAGATCTTTCGGCTTCTTCTAGCTCCCACTCACTGCTTCCTAACTCATCCAGAGCGGTTTGAACGGCTTCTTCCTGGCTGATAGAGAAACTATCGTTATCATCCGCGTCAACCTCGAAGCTTCGTTCAACATCTACTTCCTCTCCGTCACTGGCTGGAAGGCCTCGCATCACGAAATTGTATGCAAGAACTCCTTCTCCCAGCTCAGTCTCCGGCTCTTCAGGGACATCATCTAGGCCTGAATCCTGTGCCAGAGCCACTGAAGATAGAAACAGCAAAGCGGTAACTAAAATTATACTTGTCTTAGGTTTTACCATGTAATACAGTTGAACTTTCTCTTATTTATCAACTAGGATAATAGAAATAAAATAGGCCTCGATTCAGGCGCTTCTACCTAGAATCTCGATTTCATAGCCTTCAGGATCTTTCACGAAGGCATAGTTTCCGGGACATTCCTCTGGAGGCCTGTAATCTTTTCCTCCGGCCTCAACAGCTTTTTCATAGGCCTCCTGTAATTCCTGGTTTTCATCTGTGTGGATCGCGATATGGCCGAATCCTTCACCTTTTTCATATCTATCATCTTTTCCGTGATTGTAAGTTAATTCGAGTTCAGCACTCTGGTCTTCTGATTGAAGGAAGTAAAGTGTGAATGTTTCCATTTCTTTCTTTTCTCTTAGTTCGAAGCCGAAGGCCTTCTTGTAGAATTCGATCATTTCCTCTGGTGAGCCTGTCCGAAGCATTGTGTGTGCAAGTTTCATAAGAATAATATAAAGAGAGAAAGATAAAAAATTGTTCTACTGTGTAGGGATGTACTTTGAGAGCTCTAATGCCAGCTCTGGGAGAGGCATAGACTGTATCCATACTATTCCTGGCCCTGTGGCCGTTGTTAGGAAGAGGCCTTCTCCTCCGAAAAGACTGTTTTTGAGGCCTCCGACTTTTTCCGCTGACACATCTACTTTCTGCTCGAATGCTACCAGGCATCCTGTATCTATTTTTAGTTTCTGCCCTTCTTCCAGTTCATATTTCTGTACTTCGCCTCCTGCGGCTATGAAAGCGTTTTCCGGCCCGTTTAATCGGGTGTATTTGAATCCTTGTCCGCTTAGAAATCCTGCTGCCAGATCTGTGTTGTAGCCGGTATCGATGTTTCCATTTACTGTGCATATCACAGCGTCCTGCTGAGTTAGTATTGCTTCTCCGTCTTCTAATGTTAGAGGAACTATTGAGCCTGGTGCAGTTGGGGAGAAATGCACATGTCCCTGTCTTTCCGCTTGTAACTCTGCTAGGAAGAAGGATTCTCCTGAGAACGATCTCTTAACTGAAGACATCAGGCCTCCTTCTGCTTTTGTATCCATGTTTATCGTGTTGTCCATGTAGACCATGCTTCCTGGTTCTGAAAGAATGGACTCGCCAGATTCAAGCTCTATACTTAGAATTGGGGTAGTATCTCCTTTGATGTCGTATTTCATACTATAATATTGGATTGATTCATTAAAAAATTGAACCAAGTCTTTCAGATGCTTTCAAATGATTTTTTTACAAACCCAAATTTTGATTCCGTGAAGGCCTGTATCTCTTTTCTGTATCTGACTGAGGCTGTACTGATTATAATTGTTAGGATTGATGCAGTGATGAATAAGGCCTGGTTGGATACTCCCAGAGAATATCCTGTCGTGGTAAGCATCATTATCCCGGGTAATCTTCCGATTGATGCGATAAATGCTAGTTTTTTCCAGTTCAGGTTTGTCAGGCCTGCGATAAAGCAAAGTGCGTCATCAGGGAAGCCGGGTAGTACGAACAGCAGAATGAAAGGTAAATAACCGGTTTTCTCGGTGTATTCATCGAATTTCTCCATGTTTTCAGATGATATAAATCTCTTGACTAGAGGCCTTCCGTATCTATCTGAGAGATAGATTGCGATAATGCTACCTATTGATGCTCCGATGATGGAAATAATAGCTCCTAGATATGGGCCGTAGAGAAGGCCTGAGGCGACGGCTGTGACTGGCGGTACTGGCGCGAACAGTACCTGTAAAATCTGTCCTGTTATAATTCCTAGAGGGCCGTAAGGTCCGAGAATTTCTGCTACTGTTTCAGGCCTGAGTATCTCTGCAAATATCTCAAATTCGATGTCTAGAAGAAAGTATCCTGAGCTCAAGGTTAGGCCTGAAATAAGGTAGAGGATTTTATCTTTCATGTACTAGTGATTCTCTGCTTTGCTTTTCAATCATCGGTCTTGCGGTAGAATACTGACTGACTCAGTGTTTTTGCTGCCCTCTAACTGGTTGTAGAAATCTATGACTCGGTCAGCATCACCGTTAGTGTGGAATACTTCCAGGCATTTCTCATTGTTTAACTTGCTGTGGAGCTGGGTTGTCACGATATCATCGAATTCGTGCGATATTTCCGATATCCCTCCTTCATGCTTGTGGGGGTGTCTTACAACTACAACAGCATTCATATCGCCGCTCAGCTTATCGCGATCTGCGACTTCCTGGTAAAGGCCTTCCACTGCTTTTCTAATCAGCTCGCTTCTCCCGTTGAACGAGGCCTCTTCCTGTATCTCATCAATTTTACTCATTGTGTCTTCATCTATTGATAGGCTTATTACTTCCATAACCCGGAATTAATAGTATTACTTAAAAAGTTAATAAGACCTGCTTTTCGGTATGGTAACTACACAGATAATTACAGCGCTTTTACTGACGTCAATCCTTTCGGGTGTTGGCGCATCATTTTTAGGCCTCAACAAAGACAGAACAGAAAGATTAACTCCTTATCTGATTTCTCTGTCTGCTGGAACAATCTTTGGAGGAGTATTCATTCACTTAGTTTTCAAACTAGCTAATAACTTAGGCTATACCCGGGAGACAGGCCTATTAGTCTTAGGAGGAATGTTCATGTCTTTACTCCTAGAAAGGGCAATACACTGGCACTGTCACAATCAGGGCCATCACATCGATGCCTTTTCATACGTCTTACTAGCAGGAGATGCAGTCCACAATATTCTTGACGGAATACTGATTGCAACCAGCTTTCTGGCCGGCTTACCAGCCGGGACCGCCGCAACACTTGGAGTAGCATTACATAAAGTTCCAAAAGAGGCAGGAGACTTCGGAGTACTGGTTGAAAGCGGGTTTTCAAGTCTAAAGGCCGTTCTATTTAATATGGGAGTCAGTCTATTCATGTTCATCGGTGCAGGGATAGTCTTAGGCCTAAGCTCAATCTCTGGAAGCGTTAACATTTATTTACTACCTCTGGTAATCGGAAACTTCGTCTACATCGCAGGAAGCGACCTATTGCCGAGGTTCAAGACTGATAATAACTTACTGCTTCACTCAATCATGTTTTCCACAGGAGTAGCAGTGATGTATGCAGTACCTTACGTCAAAGGCCTGGTCTAGAGATTAGCTGTTATGAAAATGGAGAAGCCGAAGAAAGAACTTTTAGCAAGGATTGGGGGCTCACTACTGGGATTTTCAGTTTTAGGCCTTTTCATCCCTATCTCTTATATGAGAGATAACGGTTTTTCAGAGCCTTTAATTCTTTTAGTAGGAGTTTTAGGCCTCACAAATATTCTATTGGTCACAGCTCTTGCTTATCGTTATCTGGAAGACTAAATAATTGGTAAGGCCTAGAAGGGGATTAAGCCTTCTAATTCCCTCATTTAGCCTTTACATTTAAATGTAGCTCTAGACAAAGTAGATATATGTATGAATCTAAAAAGCATTCGTTCCTTGATAACGATGAGAACTGCCACACACACACACAGATAGTTTAGGCCTGAAAGGTCAGTCTGCTATTGAGTATTTGATGACGTATGGTTGGATGTTGTTGGTTGTTGCTGTTGTTGGCGGTGCTATTTTTTCAATTGTTCAGCAGGAAAGTGTTGAGTCTGTGAGTGGTTTTACTGGTGGTGATGTTACTGTTGATGATTTTGGTACTACTAATGCTGGGAATTTGCAGTTGGTGTTGAGGAATACTGGGAGTGAGTCTGTGGATTTGAACAGTGTTAATGTTTCTTTGGGTGATTCTTACAGTGCTTTGAGTGATTCTTTGAGTATTCCGGTTGGGGGTACTGAGTCGGTTACTTTGGCGAATGTGACGGAGGGTGATTCTGCTAATTCTTTGGATACTACTGTTAATTATGATGTTGGAGGTCTTTCAAATTTGGAGGTTTCTGGTACTGTTTCAGGCAGTTTTGAAATCAGTGATTCAGGTTCATCGGTGGGTGATGATGGCAGTGGCGACAATGGAGGAGGTCCTACAGTTGTTTCTGCAAGTAATGCACCAAGCTTTGACGGCGATGAATGGATTCCTGTCGCACCTAACAGCAGCGTTCAGCAAGGATTTGATCATTTCTTTGATGAAACCAGTGATGAAGAATACTTCAATGTCTCAGAAGGGTTTTATGTGATGAAATATGAGGCAAAAGCTTACGACACTTCAAGTAGTAGTTTTGTGAATGACGGAGGTAGCAGTGATAACTGGGCTACTACTGATGTTGAGCCTCGTAGTGTTGCGGACAATGAGCCATGGCGTTATATTGCCTTCAATAATAACGAGTATGATGCTGTTGAGGCCTGTCAAACATTAGATAGCCAGACAAATGATTTTGATGTTCATCTGATCACTAATCGTGAGTGGATGACCATAGCTCGACAGATTGAGCAGAATAATGCTAACTGGGTTGACACCAGCGATGGAAGTGATGCGGATGTCGGTGATAGCGGAGCTGGTATTTACCGTGGTAGTGTTGGACTCGGTACAGAACTGGATGTTGATTTAAGCGGACCCCAACCTGCAAATGTAGCTGAGGAAGAGAGAACTTTAGAGTTAGCTAATGGGAAGATTATCTGGGATTTATCCGGCAACGCTAACCAGTGGGTTGATGTTGAAGAAGATGGAACTTACCTTAGCAAGAGGCTTGTAAGCCAAGGCGATTGGGATGAGGTGGAAGGAGGTATGACTGATCCTTGGAGTATGAATAAAGGCGATCAATCAGGCAAACAGCTGAAGTATGAGTCTGGTCCATCAAGCATAAGCTGGGCGAACAGAGACAATGGAGTTGGATTTGCTTTCGAAATTCAAGATCTCGAATACAAGGCTGCCAGGCGTGGTGGTGCATGGACTAGAGGAGATTCCGCTGGCATATTTTTGTTGAGTGCATTGGATGACTCAAGAATACCGAGTGAATATATTGGGTTCCGCTGTTCTGCTGTTCCGGTCTCCTAAGGTTCATCGATCTATATTACTTGTGCTGATAAATGGCTGAAACCGTTTTTGTAAACGTATCTCAGGACAGGTCCTCACGATGCACAAAACATTTGCTTTTTGGAATTCAGAGTGCTGTGTCTGGATGCGATTGTCCTAGAACCCCTTATACAAAACTATAGAAAATCGATAGGCAGTAGACCTGAATATTGAAGCAGGCTTAGATACTAAAGATAAGCAATCAATGCATATCTGTATGAAATATGAACACTAGATAAAGTCCTTGACAGACTCGAAAAAGCTTTTCGAGCTCTCCGGTTTTCTCCTGAACTCTTCAAATACTTTTTTTTGATTTTCTTTTAGGCCTTCAGGAATTTCTACATCTATCTTGACATAGAGGTCTCCGCTTCCAAATCTTTCAGGCATGCCTTTGTTCTTCACTCTTAGAACTTGGCCGGGCTGTGTTCCTGAAGGCACATCGACTTCGATTTCCTTCTCAGGATGCTGGACTTTTATCTTGCAGCCGAGGGCTGCGTCTCCGACTCCTATCTTCTTTACAGTGTATAGGTCACTGCCTCTTCTCTCTAGTTCTTCATGAGGTTCAACAGAAACGAAGACATAGAGATCCCCTGAACGGCCTTCACGGTTCTCATGGCCTTTGTTCTCTAACCGTAATCTCTGGCTATCTTGAATACCTGCAGGCACATCAAAAGTGATAGTTTCCTCTACTTCCTCTATACCTGAACCACCACATTCTGAACAGTCTGTCTCAGGGATCTCTCCTCTACCATTACATCTAGAACATTCCTTAACTACCTGTTGTCTACCGAATATAGAACGCTCAACTTCTCTGACCCGACCCTCACCGTCACATTCTGGACAGGTCTCAGTATCTCCATTTTCAGCACCACTACCATTACAGGCCTCACACCTTTTATTCCTCGAAACCTTCACAGTCTTTTCTACACCTTTATAGGCCTCTTCAAGAGAGATAGTAGTATTAATTTTCATATCCTTCCCACGAGAACGCCTTCTAGAACCTCCGCCTCCAAATATCTCTTCGAAAAGATCCTGGAAATTCGATGCAGCCTGGCGCTGGCCTCTCTGCGCACGGCCTTCCACACCCTGTTTACCGAACTGATCATACTTCTTCCTTTTATCTTCATCGGAGAGAACATCATAGGCCTTGTTGATCTTCTTGAACTTCTCCTCGTCAGAATCCTCAGAATTAGAGTCTGGATGATACTTCTTTGCCTTTTTACGGTAGGCCTTCTTTATCTCGTCCTGAGATGCGTCTTCGCTTACTCCCAAGAGATCGTAGTATTCTTTACTCACTCAAAAACACCTTTGTGTTTTCTGCGACCAGAAGACTCTTCGTGTCTTCGCATCAAACTCACCTAGAGAGTTTGATCATCTTAAGCTGCATTCGGCCTCAAAGGCCTCAACAGCTTTCAAGTTTTGAAAATAAGAGAGGGAGGAGTTATTCATTCTTCCTTGTCCTCTTTCTCTTCCTCGGTGTCGACTTCTTCGTAGTCTGCGTCTACCACATCTTCGCCGCTTGAGGCCTGGTTTCCGCCCATGTTCATGTTCTGAGCAGCTTCCTTGAGATCTTCTTCACTCATGTTTGATGGATCGAATCCTGCGCCTCCCATTCCGCCGGCAGCGCCTTCTCCATCGTACATTTCCTTTCCAATCTCTTGAAGCTCTTCTTCTAAGGCCTCAATCGCTTCATCGATGTGCTCTGAGGCCTCTTCAAGATCGTCCATTTCTTCTGCTTCTTCCTTCGCAGTTTCTACATCTTCAATCGCTTCATTGATGCCATCAAGTAATTCTTCATCTACCTGGTCCTCGAAGTTCTCCATCTGAGATTCTGCCTGAGAAATTATCTGATCGGCCTTGTTCTTTGTCTCGATGAATTCTCTTCTTTTTTCGTCTTCTTCAGCGTGTTTCTCAGCTTCTTCTTTCATTTCTTCAATTTCTTCATCGTCAAGTCTGGAAGCATCATCAATTGAGATTGAGGCCTCTTCTCCACTCTGTTGTTCCTCAGCGCTTACCTGTAAAATTCCGTCGGAGTCAATCTCGAATGTAACTTCGATCTGAGGCATTCCTGCCTTTGCTGGTGGAAGGCCTGATAGGTTGAACTGTCCGAGTGATTTGTTATCGGAAGCCATTTCTCTTTCTCCCTGTACAACGTGGACGGTAACCATTGACTGGTTGTTCTGTGCCGTGGTGAAAGTTTTAGATTCTTCAGCAGGGATTGTAGTGTTTTTCTCAATCAATGTCTCTGTCAGGCCTCCTTTAACCTCTACTCCCAGTGAAAGAGGCGCAACGTCAAGGAGCAGAATGTCGTCCATTTCTCCTTCGATTGAACCTGCTTGGATTGCTGCACCCATTGCAACTGCTTCATCAGGGGAGACTTCTTTGCTTGGTTCTAGGCCTGTAATTGCCTGAACGTGTTCTCTGACGGCTGGAACTCGTGTGGTTCCTCCTACCAGGATGACTTCATCTAGATCTGAAGAGTCTACTCCTGCGTCTTCCATAGCTGTTTCGACAGGCCCGGTGGTTCTCTGAATCAGGTCTTCTACCAGGTCCTCAAACTTTGATCTTGTTAATTCATAGTCTATATTGTATGTTTCACCGTCTTCCTGATGGATGAATGGAATGTTTACTTTTGCGGATTTCTTAGAGCTCAGTTCTTTCTTGACTTCTTCTGATTTTTCTCTGATGCGCTGTAAGGCCTCGTCGTTTTCAAGTCTGATGTCGTTTTCCTCCTCGAACCTGTTAAGAATCCATTCTACAATTTCCTCGTCAAAGTCGTCTCCACCGAGGTCATTGTCTCCTTCAGTGGACTGGACTTCGTAGATGCCATCTCCCATTTCAAGCACGGTAACATCGAAGGTTCCTCCTCCGAAGTCGTATACCAGTACTTTCTGATCTCTATCATCATCTAGGCCGTATGCTAGAGATGCTGCTGTTGGCTCGTTGAGAATTCTTTCGACTTCTAGGCCTGCGATTTCTCCTGCGTCTTTTGTTGCCTGTCTCTGTGTATCGTCGAAGTGAGCAGGTACTGTGATGACTGCTTTAGTTACTTCTTCGCCAATCTTGTCTTCTGCATCACTTTTCAGCTTCTGTAGAATCATGGAAGATATCTGTTGTGGAGTGTATTCTTCTCCTTCGAGTCCTACATTGTAGTCTTCTCCCATGTGTCTCTTGATCGATTTGACTGTGTTTTCTTCGTTAGTAACCATCTGGTTCTTCGCAGGTTTACCTACAAGTCTTTCTCCATCATCAAATGCCACGATTGAAGGTGTGACTCTTTCTCCTTCTGAGTTTTCAATCATTTCTGGTTCTCCGTTTTTGATGTGTGCTACTGCACTTCTTGTTGTACCTAGGTCGATACCGATTATAGCTGTCATTTTCAGAAATTCACCACATTTTTGATTACGTGAATAAAAATTTTTAAACTGAGTGGAGTTTTTCTTAAACTCTGTTCCAGCAGTATTATATTGTAGGAGTTAATATTCTTTTTGTAGTGAAAAACGCATGGAGAAGAGTGTAAGTTGTTCTGTAATTATGATTGTTTTTTTCGTAGTTGCCCTATTTTTAGGAAATTTCTTATATGGATTAGAAAGTGAGTCTGATGAGGATTCTTTGGAAGTTAATAGAAATATTTCTAAGCCTGTAATGGGAGAATTTAATTCCAATTTTTCTATCAGGGATGGTAGTATGTCGTATTTCTCCGAGGAAAAAGGAGGTTCTCAAGAGGTCTGGGACTGTACTGGCCTAAACTCATGTGAAAAAAAGAAAATTAACATGACTTATTCTGTTTGTGATACGTGGTGGAATCCGAGTTCAAACCATGAAGATAAATGTATAAGAACTTCTAGAGGTTTAGGCCTTGTATCTTTAGTTTCAGATAGAGCAAATCATGTTACAGCACCATACACTGGACAAAATTATGGTATTGAATCTTTTAGTTCAAAAGAACTTTTCAAAAATTCTTCTTATCAACAAGAATATTTATCTAAACCTTGGAACATTGAAATCATAGATTCCTCACAAAAATTAATTTCCACAAGAGATGGAAAAATATATCACATGTCTAATGATCAAGTATCAGAAAAATACAGTTTGAATGTTTACTCGAATGAGACAGGATCAGGACTATTAGGGGTAGTCGCTCATCCTGAATTTGATGAGAATCAGAAAATCTATGTTTATTATACTTACAAAGGTGATGAAGACTCTGAAGATAATTCTTATGGCCTCTCTAGAGTGTCGAGTTTTGAATTAGAAGACTCATTGGTTAACGAAGAGGTGCTTATAAATGAAATACCTGGGTCAAAAGAACACTATGGAGGTAGAATTAGGTTAGGCCCTAATCAAAAAAATATTTACATCACTACTGGAGACGCATATGCCCCTGATAGAACTCAGGAAAAAGATTTTCTCGGAGGCAAAATCTTGAGAATAGGGCTAAATGGAGAGGTTCCCGAAGAAAACCCTTGGCAAAATGAAGTATATGCAAAAGGATTGAGGAACCCTCAAGGAATAGATTTCCATCCTATTAATAAATCTCTGCTAATTACTCAACATGGATCATGGAGGCGAGATGAACTTAGAAAAGTAGGCAAAGGCGCTAGCGGATCAATGCCGAATCCATGTCAAGTCTCAGATCCAATGAACTTTAATCAAAGCCAGCCATTATTCTGTGGGCAGACTTACACTCTATCTCCTAGTGGAATGGCTGTAATCGATGATCCAGACAGTAAATGGTACGGAGATGTTTTTGTTGCCACGCTTCGAGGCAAAGGCCTGTACAGATTCGTGTTTGATGATAAACTTAATCTTGTAAAGAATGAATTATTCTATGTTTCTGAAAGTAAAGAAGTAACTACAAGAATTCGAGATGTGGAGTTCCAGGACGGTGAGTTATGGTTAATCGGAGATGCTACAGGCCTAGCAAAAATTACGCCTTGACTAGACAATCTCTGTCTTTTCAGATTACTCATCTTATACAAATAGCTGCCATCTTCAGAAATTCACCACAGTTTTGGTAACGTGAACAGAATTTACAACTGCTAGGTTTTCCTAAGTTAGCCATTCATAATATGAAAATAATGCAGATTTAAATCCGAAATATCATATCGAAATATATTGAGCAGACTGTCAGCACGCCTAAGAAAATCTAAATTATTTTTCGACTTTCATAAGTCAAAAATATTTTTGCTGGTATATTCCTAATATATACACCCAAAACTTCCTTTCTCCAGTATTTCTCCGTTTATTACTGGGGCAATTATAAATCTATCTTCATCTACCTCGAAATTTTTGGTTTGTTTCTTCCAGCTTTCCTCTATATCTATTGTAGTCGAGTCTATTGATTCAAGATCATCTAAGCTTTCTGCGTCTCCAGGTTCTTCAGGGTCTAGGATAACTAGTTCAATGTTTTCAAGGTCTCGGGTCGCTGCTATATCGAATTCATTTGAATCGCATACTCTGTTAATCGATCCTGAAATAGCGACTTCAGGGATTTCAAGTCTTTCTTCAACTTCTTGAGAGTCTAAATCATTGTACTCAATGAGCTCTGATCTTGATTCATATTCGCTTACACCGTCCTTGGTCACAGTTGACTCATAGATTACTCCTTTATCGCCTATACAGTGGGTCACATCTGTACCTCTATCACTGAAGAATGTCCCTGTGTAATGCTCATCGGTATCGGAAATTTCTGATAGCGAGTGTATCTCGCACTCATTTCCTCCAACTTCCTTAGAACCAGTGTTCGTGCTATTCTCCAAATCAGGATTTAAAACAGGCCCGGTACTGTATACAGTACCAGTAGAATCGATGTCGCATGTTTCCCCACAAATTATCGTCACATTACTTTCGTCCCTACTAGATGGAGGCCAATACTGTGTTTCTGATCCTGATTTAATCATTCTGACTTTTCCGGATTCAATTATATATTCTGATTGTGCCCTTGATCTTACCTCTTCTCCCTCTCTATTGGTAATATTATAAGACGCTGCAAAGTTCAAGTCCCTCAATCCTAAATCCATAATATCATCATTACCGTATTCATCCTCGCTACCTAAAGCATTTAAGGAACTATCAGTCTCGTTATCTAACTCATTGCTCATGCAACCTGAAGTTGCTAAAATACATACTATGATAAATACGAATAAAGGCCTCATACCTAAATAATACGAACTCGGATTTATAATTATTCAGATTACTCATCTCCCACTACTACTTCTGCCTCTCTCAGTACTCGGTCTCCAAACATATAGCCTTTCCTTTTTTCTTCTATAACCTTTTCTCCATCTTCCTGCTTTTCTACAGCTTTATGCAGCCGAGGGTCGAATTCTTCTCCTTCTGCATCTATTCTTTCAAGGCCTTCATCTTCAAGTTTGTCGTATAGCTGATCGGCCACCATCTTGACTCCTTGAAGCAAGGCTGAGTCTTCATCTGCCGATAGAATGGCTCTTTCAAGATTGTCGATTACTTCAATAAGTTCTTCTGCGAGGCCTTCCTTTGCCTGATGCTGCCATTCACTCTTTCTCTCATCTTGTTCTTTCCTGTAGTTCTCGAAATCGGCCTTGATTTTCTTGGCTTTTTCCTCCCATTCTGAGGCCTTACTCTGTGCCTCATTAACTTCTTTCTCCATTTCCTGTAAGGCCTCGATCTTTTGTTCTTCCGAGAGTTCTTCGTAGCTCATAACCACGTAAAAGGTACAGATTTTTTTATGTATAGCAGGTGTAGGTCATAGAGCTTTCACCCAGGAATATCTGGGTCTCATTTTCTACGACTTCATCAGTCGATCCAAGGCTTTCAAACCTCACCTCAAAAGTCTCTTGAGGCCCTATCAGGCCTTGAGGTTCAAGTTTATAATCAAGTTCTGTTCCGGTCACCAGAAGATCCATTTCCGAGTTATTAATTGCGGCCTGTGTATCGGTGTTTCTTATAGAAAAACCTACGTTGCCTCCAGAAGTCCAACAACTTTCCACGTTCAAAATATCGGCATTAAACGTTATATCTGGAGCATTTTCCTGAACCTCATCCTGGGTACTCGTCAAAACCGTGTAAAACGTTCCAGCAGCAGCAACAGTTACTGCAATTAAAAGAGTCACGGCAACTACAGGAGTTATTCCCTTCATAGACAAAGTTGAGGCCTCACGGTTTTAATCAGTTTCCAAGGCCTTTATCAAAAAAGAATGTTATACTTTCTTTGTTATGTCAGATCATCCTTTTGTTGATGAAGAAGCAAGGAAAACTTCTACAATCGTCACGAAAAACTCTGTAGCGATACCTGAAGACCGGCAAAAATACAAGTTGAGTGAACGAGCCTGGAACTGGGAGAAGATCGTAGATCTCTTTTTCCCCCACGAACAGTCTCCAAAAAGGAACAAATATGCGAAGATTTTTCTGCGAGAATTAAAGGCTGAAGGAGAAATAGACTCAGAGAAACTGAATAATTTCAGTGAGTGGGGTCATAAGAAAGGCCTGTCAAATCTGAAAAACAATATTTTACCTAAATTGAGGCGTCTGGGAGTTATTCAGTATGAATACTTGGAGTATCGTGATGCGAGCGAAGGCTCTCAAGGCCGTCAAAAGGTGGTTATGCCAGCTAAGTCTTTTACTTCGATACTGGATTCTATGGCTAACGGCTGGGCTGCTTTCGAGTCAGCTGCCTACAGTAATCAAGATTAAAGTCCCGCATGCGGAAATTTAGGCCTTCTTTCTATTATCTCTGAGGCAGTACTGCAGGGATTGTTTCTAGAGAGCGGTCGCTGTAACGACTTCGGATTCTGAGCTTAACTTTGGAGCTTCCTCTACTTCAAGGTTCTGAGCTTCAAGCTCTGCTTCGAAGTGTCGCGTGTTTGCGTTCATTGTGTTTGGCACCTCGTTTTTACATTGACGTGGGTTGAAAAGTCATAAAGGAGGTCGTGGACAGACTCCACCTTGCAAGCAGAACCTGCCCTGTACAACCCCTTCCTACCAAGTAGTTCCACAGAGGTAGAAAGCAGTTGTACTTAAACCCTGAGTATTCGCGGTCGGTCATTGGCCATCAATCGGCCAAGACTTCATCCCGCTTTACTCTGCCAGAAAATTAATAATGGATTTAGCCTTGGCCTTGGTATGCATATAAGTAGGTCTCACCAGATCCATAGACACGTTTCTGACGAGCCAATTGGTATTTGTAACCAAAGCCATATAATCTACTAATGAATTACCATCCTCCACTTAAATATCTTTACATCAGCCGTCTAATAAAAGGCCTAAAAACCTTCTATTCACTAAATCAAGCATTCAAAAGCTCCGACGCGAGATCAGGGTAGAAAAAGAGTTGGGTAAGTAAAAAATCTTGATGTCAGTGATCCACCTTGAAATATTAAGATATCACGGTATAATCAGCGATCCAAAATTACTGATTCTCTTGAACATTATTAAATGTGAGGCCTGTAGATTTCATTATCTAATCTTTCAACTATTATCTCCGTCAGTTCCTCCAAATTGACAGCGTCATACTGGTTGTACTTCACAAGTTTTTCCAAAGCGTTTTCATCGTTCTTATTCTCGTACTTTTTCCAGAGTCTAACTGCTTCTCTCCCGTCGATATCCTCAAGTTCTCTCTGAATCTGGAGCTGTTTCTCTATCTTCTTCAGGCCTCCTGAAAGGCCTATCCTCTTCGCTGGGTACATTAAATCGATGTGCGGAGTCTCAATGTTAAGATCAAAGTTTTTCTCCAGGAAAGGTGCATCAAATCTCTTACCATTGAAACTGATAAGTAACTTGGATTCAAAGAGTTCTTCCTCTAACCTCTTTCTGGTCAGGTCCTGGCCTCTAATCAGTGTCTTTGATTCTCCGGCCCGGTAAAAGCTGACGGTAGTGGTCTTGTTTCGTTCAGGAGAAAGCCCTGTTGTTTCGATGTCGAAGAAACAGGCCTTTTCTGAAAAGTTTTCGTAAATTCTCCATAAGGCCTGTGAAGGCAGTTTTTCCTTGAAGTAAAGAGAGTTTTCGACTTCTAGGTTTTTCTCGGCTTTTTCCAGTTCCTGTTTTTTGTTGTCGCTGAGTTTTCCAGAATCTCTTATGTGGTCCCAGTGTGTCAGGCCTTGTTTCCAGTATTTTTTCTCTGTTTTTTCGCCTATACCGGGGATATGGATGAATGAGTTTTCTGCTTTCATGAAAAGAAAATAGAAGGGGAGGGGTTAAAAAGTTGCTTCCAGGTTTATCTGGAAGTTCTTACGTCTGCAGCCTGGACTGTCTTTCTGCCCGCGTGCTCTGCGTACTGCTTTGCTTCGCGTGCTCTGTCCTCTGCATGAGATTCAAGCTCGTCTCTGAGCTCTTCTACTGCGTCTTCGGAAACTCTTGCAGCTCCGGACTGCTTGATAATTCTCTTAACTGGTGCAAGTGGTAGTTCTGCCATAATTTAATTTTCACCTCCTTCAATTAGTAATATAAACTTATTATATGGAGAGGTATAAAAGTCTTTCACCTTTAGAAGGCTTCAAAACTTGTATAATCACAGCAAAATCTTGCTACAGCTTTCAGTCGAAGGCCTTCAACTTCAAAAAGTTCAGATGTATAGGAGAAAAGAAATGAATTGGATCGGCCAAGTACGAAGGCCTGAAAAGTCAAACCTCTTTTAACTCGACTTTGAAACTGTCTCGTACTTCCAGTACACCGTAGTGCCCCTGATTTACTGGTCCTGGATTCACCATTAAAGTATCTCCTATTTTATCGGTTCCGTAAGACTCATGTATATGTCCTGTAAGCAGGAAGTCGAAATCTTTTTCCTCTAGAAGCTCTCTGACTTCTCCGCTTCCTACATGTTCTCCATCAGCTATATCCAAGTCAGTATTTTCAGGCGGTTGATGGATTACAGCAGCTTTCAGGCCTGAACTCATCCTGCCATGCAGTACTTCAAGCGATTTTCTGATCTCCTCTCCAGAGGGTTCGAACGGTGTTCCGAAAGGCGTCTGTCCTCCTCCAAATCCTACAACGTCAAATTCCTGGAAACTGGCGATTTTCTTGTGAACGTTCATCTTTCTATCAATCAACGTCCTGACACAGTCCTGTTCAGGATCCATGTTACCCGGTACAGCTTTTACAAGGCCTGTCTCATCTTCTAGCATATCCAGGATTTCATCGAGTTTTCCCTGATAGTCATCGAACTCCCTGGCATCGCTGATATCCCCGGCGCAAAGGATGCCGTCAAACTCTTCTCTTGAAAGGATTTTTTCAAGTTTCTCATCGTTTCCGTGAATGTCTGTCAGTAGAAGAAGTCTCATAACTAGGCCTGAGGTCTCCAGTAATAAATCCCTTTTTCACCAAATTACAGATATGAAGCTCAAGGTCTTTGACGCCGAATATGAAACCGATCCGCTGAAAGTAGTGCTCTACGGAAAAAACGACGAAGGCGCACATAAGATAGTAGACCGGGAATTCAGGCCTTACTTCTATGCGATGCCTACAGACCTAGAAAAGCTCAAAGAAGACGCAAAAGATAAGGATTTCAAATCTGAGAAAGGAGAGAAACTTGAGATAACTGAAACTACAGTAGAAGAGAAAAAATATGGCCAGAAAATAGTAGAGGCCTTGAAAGTCGTTACTGATATTCCTGCAAATGTTCCTAAATTAAAGAATGAACTTTGGGATCTCGAATCAGTCAGAAGATGTTTAGAGTTTGATATACCTTTTTACAGGCGCTATCTAATTGATAAAGGAATCAGGCCTGGAGAATGGATCGAAGTGAAGGGTGAAGAAAAGGATTCGGAAAACTTTGAGTCTGAAATAGAGGTAGAGGAAATCAGGCCTGATATAGAGGCTGGAGATGATGTTGAATGGAAATCTATGGCCTTTGATCTAGAGGTTATAGATGACAGGGTTGTGATGGCCTCTTTCAGGTCTGAAGAGTTCAGGAAACTTCTGTCTGTCAAGGAGATAGACTTGGAGTTTGTTGAGGTCGTTGAAGATGAAAAAAAGTTGCTTGAAAGATTCATAGAGATAATTAATGGAGAGGATGTTGATATCCTGACAGGCTACAATACTGATGAGTTTGATTTCTCTGTTCTCAGAGAAGCAGCTAATAGGAATAATATCGAGCTTTCACTGGGAAGGAATGGAGAGAGGATGAAATTCAACCGCCGTGGAAGTTTCAAGGGCGCAAGAATCAAGGCTAGGATGCATCTGGACCTATACCCATTTGTAACTCATATTCTGGCCCCAGGCATAGATTCCGAGACATTGGATCTAGACTCTGTGGCTGAAGAGATGCTGGGATTAAACAAGGATGAGCTTTCCTGGAGTGAGATGAAAGAGATCTGGTCCTCAGATACAGACTTGGAAAAATTCGCGGAATATGCGATGAAAGATGCAGATATAACTTTCGAACTTGGAAATGAGATAACTCCTCAGATGTTAGAGCTTTCACGGATTACAGGCCTGATTCCTTTCGATGCCTCAAGGCTTACCTATGGCCAGCTCACAGAGAACTATCTGATCCGGGAGGCCTACAACAGGAATATCTTGACTCGTAACAGGCCTTCCCAGCAAAAGAGAAGTAAACGTGACAGAGAACAGGCCTATCAGGGAGGGTTTGTTTACACTCCAGAAGAAGGCCTGTATGAAAGTGTTGCTGTATTCGATTTCAGGTCGTTGTATCCTACTGTAATGGTTGCTCACAACATTTCGCCTGACACCTTGAATCAGGAGGCCTGTGAGGACCGATTTGAATTAGATGAATTTGATTATAATTTCTGTCAGGATGAGCAAGGCTTTTTCCCTGAACTGGTTGAAGATCTTGTAAGCTCCCGGTATGAGCTCAAGAAAGAGATGAAAGAATATGACGAAGATTCTCAAAAATATAAAGGAATTTACAACCGCCAGCAGGCCCAGAAGATCCTTGCTAACTCGTTTTATGGGTACTTAGGTTATTCTGGCGCTCGATGGTATTCCAGAGAATCAGCTGAAGCAACTACGTATCTCGGAAGAGAATACATCAAAGACTCTATAGAAATAGCTGAAGAGATGGGCTTTGAGATGGTCTACGGAGACACGGATTCCGTAATGCTGAGAAAAGAGAACTTAGAAGAAAATATGGATGAATTCCTGGAAAAAGTGAATTCTGAGCTTCCTGAGTTTATGGAGCTGGAGTTTGAAGGCCTTTTCAAGAGAGGCTTTTTCACTTCCAAAGAGTCAGGGGAAGGCGCCAAGAAAAAGTATGCATTGATAGATGGAGAAGGCTCGATGAAGATAACAGGCTTTGAACAAGTGAGACGTGACTGGAGTCCTATAGCCAAGAACACTCAGGAAAAAGTCCTTAGAAAAGTCTTAGAAGATGATGTTGACTCAGCTGTCGAGATAGTTCAGGACACTATTGAGGCCTTGAGATCTGGAGAAATAGATGTAGAAGAACTTAAGATCTATACCACTTTGACGAAACCCCCAGAAGAGTATGGAAATACTGCGCCGCACGTAGAGGCTGCTAAAAAGGCAAAGAAACGCGGAGATACAATCGAGCCTGAGACAACAGTGGATTATGTGATTACAAGATCTGGGAAAAGCATTTCTCAACAGGCAGAGCTAACAAAGTATGCGGAGAACTACGATGCAGACTATTACATAGATAATCAGGTTATACCGGTGGCTATGAGAGTTCTGAAAGTATTTGGATACACAGAAGACCAGTTGAAAGGCAAAGGTAAACAGTCAGGCCTCGGCCAGTTTTAATTATTTGAAAACTTCTCCGGTCCTCATCGACCACAGAACCAGGTCCAAGGCCTGAATATCAATATCTATTTCCTTGGAAAATTCTTGGACATTTTCCTCCATTTCAAGATATTCTTCTTCATTTCTTGGAGGTTCCGAGGCCTTGATCACATCTAGATCGAAAAGGATTGAGGTTGTATGGCTTGAAAAAATTGCGAAACTATCTCCGTAACCGATATTCCTCAGGAAATGAGAAGCTCCTTTCCACGAGAGGCCTTTGATAGTCTCTGTGAACCATTTCCGGGTTTTCTCTAAGTTTTCAGGCCTGATCTTTTCTTTAAGCTTTAGATCTGTAGAGGGATCATTGAAGGTGGGCTGTGAAAGCTTTTCCCGGTTAGTTATAATATAATCTGCTTTTCTTTCCTCGTACTGAATTTCTTCCTGTCTAAGAACCTTAGCTATGCTTTCTTTATCTTTTTCCAGCAGGCCTTTTTCTCCCAGTCGCTGTGCTGCGTTCCAGGAGTTTTCCGCTGAGCTCTGTGAAGAAAAAATAACAAAGGAAAGTTCCTGGAAAAGCCGTTCATCGCTGGCTTTTCGCAGGCCTATAAATTCCTTGAGTCTTGACTCGATTTCCTCTCTGTTCTCGAGATAATGTTTTTCAAGGTCTTTTCTATTCATCTATCCTGTCTTCGATAATCGAGTCAAGGTTTCCTCTGTTAGCGATCATCTCGCCGTCTACAAAGACTGTAGGCGTAGCGCTCACACCATTTGACTGTCCCAGAGAACGGTCATCTTGTACTGCTTCAAGTGCTGAATCACTTTGCATACAGGCCTCGAGCTCTGTTGAGTTGATTCCTTCGGTGTTGCTTTCAGCGAAATCTATAAGGCCTGAATTCGAGTAGTCAATACTTCCTTGTTGAGCGAATAATGCATCGTGGAAGTCCCAGTACTGGTCGTTGTCCTGCTGGTAGACGCATTCTGCTGCGGTCGCGGCCTGAATGTTGTCAGGCCTGAAGTTCGGTAATGGGAAGTCTATGTAGTAGAATTTTGCGTCCCCGTTTTCGATATGCTCCACGAAACTCGGCTTAGTCTCTTGGTTGAAAGACCGGCAAGCTCCACACATGAAATCTCCGAACTCGACTATGGTAACTTCTCCGTCTTCCTCTCCGAGCATCGGTTGGTTCTCAAGGTTCAACTCGGAGAAATCAACTGAGCTCCCTCCTGAGAAAAGCCCTGCGATCGCAGGAGCCGAAACATAGACTAATGCGACAACTATGAGGCCTCCGAGACCTCTAATCATCATTTTCTTACGCCACTGCATCTTCGCTTGTTTTTCGTTCTCTTTCTCCCTCTTTGCCTTTTTCACTTTATCCTTGTCATGAGAGTTCAACTCGTCCGAGTGCTTTTCATCCCAGTGAAGATACATCTCCTCATCGGAATCAAACTCCTCATCACAGTACTTACATTCAACCATAGGTATCTATCAGAGAACCATCAATAAAAATCCTTTACTCATGTATGCACACTTTTACCTAAAGCATCTTCACAGGCCTCTTGGAAAGCTTCAGGGAAAGTAGGATGTGCATGAACTGTTCCTATAACATCGTCTAGATAGGCCTGCATTTCCAAGGCTAGTGTGGCTTCAGCAATCATGTCAGAAGCCCTTTCGGAAATGAAAGTAGCTCCAAGTAACTTATTTTCTTCAGAGGCGATAACTTTCACAAAACCGTTTCCGCCGTTAGTTGTCAAAGCCCTACCAGAATGTTTCATAGAAAACCTCCCAACTTTAACATTCTCGTATTCTTCTTTTGCTTCTGACTCTGTAAGGCCTACTACTCCGACTTCAGGATCTGTATACATTACTTTAGGTATAAACTGTGAGTCCATTCCCACGTTCTCTCCCGAAGCTACTTCTCCAGCCACTTTACCCTCCATATAGGCCTTATGCGCCAGCATCGGCTGACCGCTTGCGTCGCCTACTACAAAAATATTTTCTGAGGCCTTCATCTGTGAGTCTGTCTCGATGAATCCATTATCATTTATTTCCAGTCCTGCGTTTTCTACCTCTACATTTTTGAGGCCTGAACTAGTTTCACGTCCAACCGCCACTAAGATATAGTCTCCATCGATTTCAAGTTTTTCACCGTCTCTTTCAGCTACTAAGACCGGATTTCCGCCTTCTTTCACCTTCGAGGCCTTAGTGCCAGTATAGATTTCATCATTGTAACACTCGGAGGTCTCTTGGATACTATTCACGACTTTTTCATCAAAGTTAGGTAGAACTCGGTCCTCAGCTTCTACAATTTTGACATGAGAGCCGAACTTGCAGAACTTTGTAACTGCTTCCATACCTATGTAGCCTCCACCCACCACAATCAGTTCTTCAGGTACTTCTTCTAAATTTAACATTTCTCTGGACGAGATAACGCCTTTTTTATCAAATTCAAGGCCTGGAACCTCTATAGGCTTGCTTCCGGTCGCTATTACACATTTCTCGAAGTTAAGTTTGTCTGTTCTATGTTCTTCCTCTACTCTGACTGTTGAATCATCAATGAAACGGGCTTCACCTCTCATTAACTCAACCCCAACAGCTTTTAGCTTATTTCTAACTCCGGTATTTAGTTTCTCTACTATATCATTTTTCCAGGCCTGGACCTCGCTGAAATCTACATTAAGGCCTTTATTATGTATTCCTATCTCATCCCAGTGTTCCATGTCTTTCTCGAAACTTGCGGCATGTATCAAGGCCTTTGCAGGTATACAGCCCCTGTTGAGGCAGGTTCCTCCGACATCTTCTTTCTCAATTAAAGTAACGTCTGTATCATTTTGCGCCGCTCTAATAGCTGCTGCATAGCCTGCTGGCCCTCCTCCTATCACTAAAACTTCTGTTCCTGTCTCTATATCTCCTACTACCATTTTATCTTACATATCGATTATCAGTTTTTTCGGGTTTTCAAGGTCTTCTAGTACTTTGTTCATGAATCGGGCAGCTTCTGCACCATCTACAACACGGTGATCATAGCTTAAACAGAGTTTAACAGTTTTACGAGGTACTATTTCTCCGTCAACTACTTCAGCAGTCTCCTGAATTTTTCCAATTCCAAGAATAGCTGACTGAGGAGGATAAATTATCGGAGTGAATGCTTCTCCGCCGATTACTCCAAGATTAGTTATTGAGAAAGTACCAGGCTCTAACTCTTCTTTGCTTAAATCTCCTTCCTGAGCTTTTGAGGCCTTATCAGCGATCTGCTCTGCTAGATCTACCATGTTTCTGTTATCCACACCTTCAATTTTCGGTACCATAAGGCCTCGCTCAGTATCGACTGCGATATTGAAGTCATAGAAGTTTTTCTGAACTATCTCATTGTTTTCTACGTTAAGCTCTGAGTTAAGCTTAGGATGATCTCTCAGAGCAGCCACACAGGCCTTCATAATGAAAGGAAGATACGTCAAGTGGGCATCAACATCGCTTTTGATGGATTCTCTAAGCTCCACTAACTCGGTAATATCAGCTTTCTCTATATGCGTGACCTGGGCATTGTCTCTACTTGACTGAGCCATTCTCTCTGCAGTAATCTTTCTAACTCCGGACATCTCAACTCTTTCAACGTTTCCCTCAGTCTCGATTTCAGGCCTATCAACGGATGAATCCCCCGTGTCATCTTTCTCATCCTCAGCATCTACTTCCTCAGATTCCGAGCTATTTTCTAACTCGTCTGCCGCATCTAAAACATCTTCTCTCGTAATTTTGCCTCCCCTGCCAGATCCTTCAATCATTGAGAGTTCAATATGATGTTTTCTTGCCAGCTTTCGGACTGAAGGCGTCGCATTCACATCATCTGAAATCTCTATTTTTTCCGAGTCATTTTCTGTGCCATCAGAATCTTCTTCTGAACTTTCAGAAACCTCATTATTTTTATCAGGTGAAGAACTGTCCTCTCTTTCAGCAGTTTCAGAATCCAGGCCTTCAAGATCTTCCAAAGTAATCTTTCCATCAATTTCTAGATTAGAGAGATTGATTCCTTCCTCACGAGCCTTCTTTCTTACTCTAGGCATCGCCAGAATATCGGAACTATCAGGTCTCTCTGCCTCTTTATCTTCATTCTCAGGTTCTTCTTTACCTGCCTCAGCTGATTCTTCGCCATCATCGCTTTCAACTTCTGAATCAGTCTCTAGTATCAATATAACGTCTCCGACGTTCACTTTATCGCCTGGAGAGGCCTTTAACTCTTTTACTATGCCGTCTGCAGGAGCAGGAATATCCACTACAGCTTTATCGGTCTCAGCTTCGCCAACTATCTGATCTTCTTCTACTTCATCTCCTTCATTTATTTTCCACTCTAGAAACTGTCCTTCTGTTACTCCTTCGCCGGTGTCAGGGAATTCGAACTCCATCAAACTTCACAAAGTTTGATCATGTTAAACCGGTTACACCGGCTTTGAACTTTTGATTTTACTATTATCATTTAGATCACCTAGAAATCTAAGACTCTCTCAAGGCCTTTGACTGCTCTTTTCTTGTTAGGCATATAGAAATCTTCCAGAGTGTAGAGCGGGTAAGGTACATCTGGGGCAGTTACTCGTTCAACAGGTGCTTCCATGTGTAGGATTGCCTCTTCTTGGATTCTGGACGATATTTCTGCCCCCCAGCCGCCTGATTTCTGTGCTTCATGCAGTATCATGGCTCTTCCGGTTTTCTCAACGGATTCTGCAATTGTTTCTGTATCTAGAGGATAGATAGTTCTCGGATCAATGATTTCGACATCGGCATCAATCTCATCTGCCGCATCTTCTGCTACAGGAACCATCGCGCCCCATGCAATCAATGTTACATCTTCTCCTTCACGAGCTACCCGAGCCTCTTCTAAATTAACTTCTTTGTCCCTATCAACTTCTTCCTTGAAAGCTCTGTAAGTCTTTTTCGGCTCCAAGAAGACTACAGGATCATCCATCTGGATCGATTTTCTCAACAGAGAATAGGTATCCTGAGGCGTACTTGGAATAACTACGTGAAGGCCTTGAGCATGAGCATAAAAGGTCTCCGGGCTTTCCTGGTGGTGTTCAAGAGCTGATATTCCTCCTCCATAAGGCGCTCTCACAGTCAGTGGAACTTCGTAGTCTCCTCTAGACCTTATCCTCATTCTCGAGGCATGTTCCTTAATCTGGTAAAATGCCAGATAAGAGAACCCTGAGAACTGCATCTCAATTACAGGCCTGAAACCGTAAAGGCTCATACCTATTGCTGTGCCTGCGATCCCTGATTCAGCTAATGGGCTTGAAAAGCATCTTTTCTCACCGAATTTTTCTTGGAGGCCTTCTGTCGCTCGGAATACTCCACCGTCTTCTCCGACGTCTTCTCCGTAAGCTATTACTTTTTCATCGTTCTCCATCTCGTCTGTCAAGGCCTCATTAACTGCTGTAATTATGTTCATCTTCGCCATTATTCGTCCACCTCTTCTCTGAGTTCTTCTTTCTCCTTTTTCAACATTTCAGGCATATCTTTGTACACGAAATCAAATAGTTCATCGAACTCTGGATCTTCCATCTCCATCGCCTTATTTGCGGCCTCATTAACTTTTTCTTCCGCTTTCTCTTCAAAGGCCTCTAATTCATCATTCCAGATTCCGTGTTCCTGTAAATACTCTCTGAACCGTTTCAATGGATCATGTTTCTCCCATTCCTCTACAGATTCTTCATCTCTGTACCTGGTGGAGTCATCTGAAGTAGTGTGATCCTCTAAACGATAAGTATCGGCCTCTATCAATACGGGCTCGCCGTTTCTAGCTTTTTCCAAGGCCTCTTGAGTGGCTTTAATAACTGCTAAAATATCATTTCCATCAACCTGAATGCCATCAATTCCATAAGCTAAGGCCTTTTGGGCGATTGTCTGAGAATTTGTCTGTCTTTCAATAGGCATAGAGATCGCGAACTTGTTGTTCTGCACGAAAAACACAGAATGCGCATCATAGACTCCTGAAAAGTTTAAGGCCTCGTGGAAATCTCCCTGTGAAGTGGATCCGTCTCCGGTGAACCCGAGCACTGCGTTTTCATCTTCTTCAAAGCTCATCGCCATTCCAAGGCCTGCGACATGAAGGTTTTGTGTGCCGACAGGGACTGCTACAGGCAAAGTATTCATTTCAGAAAGTCCTGCCTGGCCGTTGGCATCACCCATCCATCTCTGGAAGATTTTTTCTAGAGGCGCGCCTCTCTGAATAAATGCTGCGGTCTCTCTAAAGCTTGGTACCATCCAGTCATCTTCTCCCAAAGCAAATATAGCTCCGATCTGGGAGGCCTCCTGACCTTTATGAGGCGCATAAGTAGATATTTCTCCTCTCCTCTGAAGTGAGAAGGCCTTCTCGTCGAATTTTCTTGCAATCATCATTTTCCTGTAAAGTTCTCTGTATTCCTCCTGTTCAATCCAGGGGAAATCCTCATCGTCTTCCGTACCCATGACTTCAATTCTCTCAATCGATCCAGAGTATACTTGTTCGCGAGCCATTATATTTTGGAAAGGCCTTTGATTGTATATAAAAAATGGTTTGCGACTGTCCGGTAAATTCAACAAGCTAAATAACAGGCCTCCATAATTAGTGAGTATGTCGCTGGAAAAGCTTTTCAGCCCTGAAAAAATTGCAGTTGTTGGGGCATCGAGAGAGGAAGGTAAGACAGGTCATGAGGTATTCGATAACCTTCACCACGGTTTTGAAGGCGAAGTCGTACCTGTAAATCCTAATGCCAAGGAAGTAGAGGGAGTCGAGGCCTCAGATGACATCCCTGAGGAAGTCGATCTTGCAGTTGTAGTTGTACCGGCGAAGCTTGTTCCTCAAGTAATGAAAGATGCAGCAGAGAAAAATGTAGAGGCCTCAATTATAATCTCTGCAGGATTTTCTGAGACAGGCGAGGAAAAACTAGAAGAAGGAGTGCTGCAGATTGCAGAAGAAAATGATATCGATATTCTAGGGCCTAACGTCTTAGGCCTGATTAATACGGAAAACTCGATGAATGCAAGTTTTGCATCTAAGATGCCAGAAGAGGGCAATATTTCATTTATGAGCCAGTCAGGTGCTTTCTGCACAGCAATCCTAGATTATGCGAAAGCCGAACATATCGGATTTAGACACTTCGTCTCGCTCGGTAACAAGTTACAGCTGAATGAAGTCGACTTTCTGAAGAAGTGGAGAGAAGATTCCACAGAAGCAATTTTAAGTTATACTGAAGGCATAGAAGACGGCAGAGAATACATGGAAGAAGCTGAGAAAACTTCGAAAGAAAAACCAATAATTACAGTTAAATCAGGTCGGACAAGCAAAGGAGGAGAGGCCGCATCATCTCATACAGGTAGTATCGCAGGTTCTTATCAGGCCTATCAAGCAGCATTCAGGAAAGCAGGTATAATTGAAGCAGAGTCTAACAGAGAGCTTTTGGACTTTGGTAGAAGCTTTGCATACCAACCATTGCCGTCTGGAAAGAATATAATGATAATTACGAACGCTGGAGGGCCTGGAGTTATTTCGACAGATGAGGTTGCACAGCATGACTTGGAGATGGCAGAGCTTGAGACAGAGACAAAGATGGAGCTACATGAGTTTATGCCTTCTGAATCAAGCATTAGAAACCCTCTTGATTTGATAGGCGATGCAGGACACTCTAGATATAGACAGGCCTTAGAAGCTATTGGACAAGATGAAAATGTCGACGGCATTCTAGTGTTGTTGACTCCCCAGGCTAATACTGAGATCGAAAAGACTGCCAAAACTATAGTAAAGGCAGAAAAAGAAACTGAAAAACCTGTTTTCACTTGCTTCATGGGCGAAGAAGATGTAGGCCCAGGAATTGAGATACTTGAGAAAAACGATATTCCAGAGTTCGAAGATCCAGTCGATGCAGTAAAGGCCTTCAAGGAAATGAACGGTTACAGAGAATTCCTTGAGACTGACAGAAACTATCCAGACATTGATTACGATGGTGAAAAAGCCCATCAGGCCTTACAGGATTACAACGGCTATATGGACGGTCACAGATTGCTTGAGGCCTATGGCTTTGATCTTCCGATGACTGAAAACGCTGATGCTCCTCATCCAGCTGAAGAGACAGCAGTAAACATAGGTTATCCTGTTGTAATGAAGATTAACTCTCCGGATATCTCTCATAAGACAGAGATAGAAGGAATAAAGACAGAAGTCACAGGCCGACAAGAAGTCAATGATACATTCAATGAAATTGTCAACAATGTTCATCATCAGGCCTCAGGTTCGAAAATTAACGGCGTGATAGTGCAGGAACAGTTAGATGGCCTAGAAGTCGCATTAGGTATGAAGAGAGATCCACAGTTCGGACCGATGATAATGGTAGGCCTCGGCGGGATTTATATCGAGGCACTTCAGGACATCAGCTTCGGAATCGCACCAATCTCAGAACAAGAAGCAGAAAAAATGATCTCAGAGCTACAGGCCTCCGAATTATTTGAAGGAGTGCGAGGAGAAGATCTTTCAATGGAGCCTATAAAAGAAGCAATCTTTAAGTTAGGTGAGTTGGCCTTGAACCACGAAGAAATCCAGGAAATCGATATCAATCCATTGATCTTGAAAAAGGAAAAGGCCTTTGTGGCTGATATAGAGATGGAAGTAAAATAGGTTTTAGATATGGTTTTGCAGTTGAATTTTTATCTTTCAGCCCTAAAATTGAGGTTGTGAAGGGTTTATTCGTTAACAGCACGGTAAAGAAGGGTCAGGGCTGGACGGATTTCGGTTACTATGTAGATGGTGATGGAACACCGGCTTCTGCAGATGAATTTGAGGAAATGGTGGGAAATGATGAGGCCTACTGTATGAAACTGTCTGTGAATTACAAGAAAGGAGTGCATATCCGGCTGAGATCAGAGAATAGAAGGGTCGCTGCAGAGGTAGAAAATGATATAGGATTCAAGAACAGAGGCCTGGAAAGTACTTTTTATCAGGCTACTGGCAGTCCAAGGCTTCCCAGTACTTACGAGGACAGAAGAGAGAAAAACCAGGCCTTGAGTGCTTTTGCCGAATATGCCTTAAATCATGGAGAAGGCAGAGGATTAAAGGCAAAAGACATCAGATGGGATGAGATTCTGGAAGATGATTCAGGCCTATGACTGTGAGTTATAACTATTGTAGAGATTTTTCAAGCCCTCTCTAAGTTTTCCTTTATGTTTGAAGTAATTTCAGTTTTTTGTATCTAGGGTTAGGCCTTAACTTCTGGATTCTTTCTTTTCTAGGGGAGATGGTATCGTCTTTCCTGCAGTTTTCTCTAAAAATTTATTCAACTGATCGAGATCGATCTCTTGAGTATTTACTCATCTCTTATCTCTGTTTTATCATCCAGTATATCTTCTGAAAGATTGAATGCCGTATCGAATACTTTCTGGATAGTCCCTTCTTCGTCTGCCAGTATGACTCTTGAAGAGTTTTCCTCATAAGGTTTCCAACTCTTACGATAAGGATCTCCTATCCCGGACTCTGTGAAAGGAGGGTTAATACTGTTAACTATCTTCTCCGCTACTGAAGCTATTTCTCTTCTATTCGAGGTTATTCGGGCCAGAGTTTTTTTATCTTCCTGATTTATGTTCTCGAATTCAAAAATAACTTCTCCATCTTGGATTTTCCAATAATTCTTCTGATTGTACCTGTTTATTTCACCTGGCTCAACTTCTCCAAGTATCCCGGTCATATCAGGTTCATAACTCTCCTTCAAATCCATTAACTCGAACAAACCAATCTCTCGAAGTTCTTTCCTACCGCTGAAACCAAGGTCTAGACTGATTTCGTATTTATCCGGGTTTGGACTGTACCTTGCGATCGCAAAGAGTTCGTCCATTGAATCCCTTATCCTTACTTCTGTTTGAAGGCCTTCAGTACTGAGTGTTTCATATGAAAACCCGTTTGGGCCTCTCACAACGCCATCATAATCACTCATCAACAACGATGTTGTAACTTAATAATTAAAACATCTGCGGTCATATACATCTATCCTTTCCGATTTTCGAATCCTTTGGCCTTCTCAACTTTAGGCCTTGCATGCATCCGACAGTAGGCATCTTCTGGGTTCTTCTCGAAATAATCCCGGTGCTTTTCCTCAGCTTTATAGAAAGTCTTTAATTTTTCTATTTCGGTCACGATTTCATCTTCATAATCCTTTCTGAGATCTTCTATAAAGGCCTTGATCTTTTCTTTCTGACTCTTATCCTGGTAAAGAATAATAGAGCGGTACTGTGATCCGATGTCCGGGCCTTCACGATCCTTCGTTGTAGGGTCATGGATTCGGAAAAATAATTCGAGAATCTTTTCCAGGCCTAGTTTCTCTTCATTGTATTCTACTTTAATGACTTCGGCATGTCCAGTGTCTCCAGAACATACCTCTCGATAAGAAGGGTCTTCTGTGTGGCCTCCGGCATAGCCAGAAGTAACAGACTCTACTCCGTCTATTTCTTTGAATGCTGCTTCAATACACCAGAAGCATCCTCCGCCAAGTACGATCTCTTCACTCATTTTCTACTCCTGATTGAACATTTCCTTCACAGGTTTATCAAAGGTTTCCGATATCTTGAACGCTAACTCTAGAGATGGATCTCTTCGTTCCTTCTCTATCGATATCACTGTCTGTCTGGATACCTCCAGAAGTTTTGCTATCTCTCTTTGAGTCAGGCCTCTTTGCTTTCTAAGCTTCCTAAGATTGTTTCTGATTATTTTCCCCTCCCCGAGGTAAAGATCACTGAAAATTAATGCTCAAATTCTTTCCCCTCAACTCTCACAGGCCTTACATTCCAGAATGTCTCGACTGAATTTCTGGGCTGCGTTGACACTTTTCTGATAGTAGAGGCTTTTGACTCCTTTTTTCCAGGCCTGGATGTAGAGTTCGTTGATATCCTCCAGTGGTACTTCTGCCGGGTCTAGAGAAATGTTGATGCTTTGAGCCTGGTCGATATATTTCTGTCTCTGTGCGGCCTGGTTGATGATCGACATCTGTGGGATCTCTGAGAAAGTTTTGAACACCTCTTTTTCTTCATCTGTCAGACAGTCTAGGTGTTGTACACTTCCGTCTTTCTGTGCGATACTGTCCCAGGTATCTTGGTTGTCCTCTCCTTTCTCTTTCAGTATTTCCTGAAGGAAACGGTTTTTCTGAGTGGATTTCAGTTTTGCACCGTCTCTAACGAAGTAATTAGCTTTCAGAGGTTCGATGCTTGGACTGACCTGGCCTAGGATGACGCTGCTGGATTTTGTCGGTGCGACACTCATCGTGGTGGTGTTTCGTCTTCCGTATCCTTCCAGAACTTCTGGTTCGCCGAACTTATCAGCTAGTTCCTCGCTTGCCTCATAGCTTTTCTCTTTGATTGTCCGGAAGATTTCCCCATTCTTATTCATCGCTTCCATACTATCGAACGGAATCATCTTGCTCTGAAGATAGCTGTGCCATCCTAGGACTCCAATACCTATCGCTCTATGTCTTTTCGCAAACTTCACAGGCCTATCCATGAACTCTATTCCTTCAGCTTCCTGAATAAATTCTTCCATAACAGCATCGAGGAAGTAGGTAAGGGTCTCGACTGCATCTGTATCCTTCCATTCATCGTAATGCAAGGCATTCATACTGCAAAGACAGCATACAAAGCTTTCATCAGGGCTTGCAGGTAAAGCGATCTCGGTACAGAGATTTGATGCATTTATCTGGTAGTCCTTGTCCTTGTATACCTGTGGCTTACCTTCATTCATGTTTCCTCTGAAGATGATGTATGGAACACCTATGTTGATTCTTGTCTCTATGATCTGGGCCCATGTTTCACGCTTTTCTTCGTCCCCGTCGATCATTTCTTGGAACCATTCATCTCCTATGATAACACCGTAATAGATATCCTGTACCGGGTCTCCTTCAGTCTTGATGTTAAGCCATTCTTCCAGGTCATCATGTTCTACATCGATATATCCTGCGAACTGGCCCCTACGGGTCTCTCCTTGACTGATCACATTGATAGCGGTATCGAAAAGTTCTGTGAAGCTGTAACTTCCGTTGGACTTTCCGTTGTTTGTAATTGGCGCCCCTCTAGGCCTTAATTCTCCTAGATATCCGCTTGTGCCTCCTCCCAGCTTCGTCATCTCTCCGACTTCAGCATGAGTATAGAGAATACTTTCCATGTTATCCTCTATATGGCTGCCAAAACAGCTTATAGGAAGGCCTCTGTCCAAGCCAAAATTCGACCATATTGGGCTTGCAAGGCTGTAATAGCCTTTACTCATGTACTCGTAGAACTTATCGGCAAAGCCATCCTCATCCAGAATTTCTTCGGCACGCTCTGCGATCTGACGGACTCTCTCTTTAGGGGTTACCCCATCCAGTAGGTATCCGTTTCTCAGGAACTCTTTGCTGTCCTCATTCAGCCAGTAGAAAGGTTTTTGATGTTTTTCGTGTACCTGCTTGAGTGCTTGTTCTGTCTTTGTCATTTTTAGAACATGTCTCCTGCTGTAACTGATTTCGTGTTTTTATTGTAAGTGGTAGATCTCTTGCTGAAGAAATCATTGTCCTTAGTCATCATGATATCCTCGTCAAACCAGCGAGTCTCCTCCAACAAATCCTCATCTACTTCAAAGATCGGTTCAACTTCTACATTCTCCAAGGCCTGGTTGAACCTGTCCTTCAGGAACTCGTCTATATTCTCTCTAGGTAAGAAATCCAGTTCTCCTTCACTGAAGATCCAATCCAGTATATCCTGTTCGGCTTCGAAGGCCTTTCTACAGGCATTCTGGACCTGTTCCTCGAATTCTTCATCGAACATTTCAGGGTTCTCTTCTCTGATTGTATTGACCAACTCTACTCCGAATAGGCCGTGGATCTGTTCTTCTTTACTGGTGGCCTCAACGGCATTGGAAATTCCCTTGAACTTTTTCTCGTACTTATCGAAGCTAGTCATTATCAGGAACTGGCTGAAAAGAGATACATGTTCGACAAAAGTACTGAACAACATTATACTTTCAACATACTCTTGTCTATCGTCGCTTCCGGCTCCTTCCAAATACTCGTCGAGGTACTCAATCCTCTGTTTTACAGCCGGGACTTCTGTAACTTCAGAAAAATCATCTTCAATTCCTAGGATATCTAGTAGGTGACTGTAGGCATCCATATGTCTTACCTCGCTTTCAGCAAAAGTCATACCAACACTTCCAATCTCGGCCTTCGGCATCTCCTCATATATCTCTGCCCAGAACGTCTTGACACTTACCTCGATCTGCGATATTGCAAGCATAGTCTTACGGATCACAGATTTCTCAACATCAGTAGTATTTACCTTGAAATCCTGGACATCACCTGAGAAATTAAACTCTGTATGAACCCAGTAACTGTTTCTGATTGCATCTTTGTAATCAAGAAAATCGCCGTACTCGTAAGGTTTCAAATTTGTGCGCCTCTCGAAGATATCAGTGCTAGCCATACCTGAAACTAATCAAACATGTATTATATATGTTGTGTAATATTAACTTTACAACCACTACATGTTGTATTTAAGTACGTCATAACCTAACAATCAGTTTAAAATATACAGCTCGAGAAAGGTTATAATCAGATTCAATTTACCGTGGAAAACCATAAATTAAAACGAAGTAAATCACCGTGGGAAACTCCCAATTCACTACGTTAATGAAAAGCCGAAATTCAACTTTCCTCTGAATCAAATTCTAAAGCGATTCCATTAATACAGTAACGCAGGCCTGTCTCTTCTTCCGGTCCATCATTGAACACATGGCCTAGATGTGCTCCGCAGTTCGAGCAGGTGACTTCAGTTCTTTTCATGCCATGAGAGTTATCTTGTTTTTCCTCTACATTTTCAGCATTGATGACGTCATAGAAGCTGGGCCAACCCGAACCTGATTCAAACTTGTGGTCAGAGGAGAACAAGGCCTGACCGCATTTTTTGCATTTGAAAAGGCCTTCTCTGTCTTCTTTAAGTAGATCAGATGAGAATCTGGGCTCTGTCCCGCACTGTTCTATTACTTTCTGTTCTTTTTCTGAAAGCTCTGTCATATTCAATAATAGTTTACATTCTCTTTAATTACCCGGGCCTATTTATTTTTCACTGCTGAATAGTTACATATGTTCGGTGCTGATTTCGATTACTGGCTGAGACAGGATATAGATGAGGTGAGAGAAAACAATTCCTTTGATGAAGTCATTAACAGATTGGAGTCGTTTAGGAACGAAAACATATCTGGGGAATATCATCGAGAGACAATGAATAGTACGGTCTTAGATCCTGAAGGAGAGATCTCAGGCCTAGGAGTTCCTACAGTTAGACTTAATCTGGCTGAGGAATCTAAATTGATGGAGGCCGTAATTCAGGACGAAAAAGATTTGGAAAATAACCCAAACGGCGCTGTGATGCATTCATACAGTCTCGGGCTTGGAGTGAGGGATGCAGTTGATGAAATCCGTTCAGCTCTAAGCACCTACGATGAGCCTGTCCTAGAAGTCTTAAAAGGTGATAAAATGAACCCAGTCTATGAACAAGATTTAGATAGAAATGCTGTAAAAGAAATAAAGAAGAAGGTACAAGATAGAGGAACAGAGACTGCGGATAACATGGCATTAGGTTTTTTAGCAGCGTATGCCACAGAATGACAAGTCGAGTCTTTAATTACCACATCTCATGCAGGGATAATGCTGTGCGGGTTTAGGGTAGCCGCATTCTCTGCAATACATTAGCCCTCTCCTCGACTAGATCAATGTCAATATGGTTTGGTATGAATTCAGGGTCCTGGAACCGGTCGGCAGTTGTCATTATTGTTTTTTCACCTTGTATCTAAGAGTTACTCTTCAGGCCCTAATAAGGCGATTCGGAGCTTTCCGAATGTCCGGAAACAGAATTTTTGAAAACCTTTACAACAGTTCACAGAAAACAGATTTACATGAGCAACAAAGAAGAAGCACTGGAACTTCACAGTAAAAACCCTGGAAAAATCTCAGTCGAGCCTTCAGTAGAGATCAACGGTAAAAAAGATCTAGGCCTAGTCTATACGCCAGGAGTAGCTGAACCCTGTAAAAAGATAGCAGAAGACGAAAAAGAGGCCTATAATTATACTTCTAAAGGAAATCTTGTAGCAGTCGTATCGGATGGATCAGCAGTTCTAGGCCTTGGAGATATCGGTGCTGAAGCTTCGATGCCTGTAATGGAAGGGAAAGCTAATTTGATGAAGAAGTTTGGGGAAGTCGACGGATTCCCGGTAGTTCTCGATACTGATGAACCCGAGGAGATGATTGAGGCTGTCGAGAACATGGCTCTGACTTTTGGAGCTATAAACTTAGAAGATATTTCCGCTCCTGAATGTTTCAGAGTTGAGGAGACCTTGAAGGAGAGACTAGATGTTCCTGTCTTCCACGATGATCAACACGGTACAGCGATAGTAGTTAAAGCAGCGCTGGAAAACGCCTTAGATCTAGCTGAAAAAGACTTGGAAGATTCAAGGATTGTTATTGTAGGTGCAGGAGCCGCAGGTATAGCCGTCAGCAACTTTTTACTGGAGGCAGGAGCTGAAAAAATTGTTCCTGTAGATTCTTCAGGAATTCTTAGAGTCGATGACGAAAATATTTATAAGGCTCAGCTCGCTGAAAAGACGCTCGCTTCCGAAGAAAATGGAGGCCTATCAGATGCACTGGAAGATGCGGATGCCGTGATCGGTCTTTCAGTAGCAGGCCTTATCTCAAAAGAAATGGTAAAATCTATGGCAGAAGATCCGATCGTATTTGCTTTAGCTAATCCAGAACCAGAGATTTTACCTAATGAAGCAAGAGAAGCAGGAGCATTTATCACCTCAACAGGTAGAAGCGACTTCAATAACCAGGTTAACAACTCTTTAGCCTTCCCTGGAGTTTTCAGAGGGGCTTTAGATATACAGGCCTCAGAGATAAATGAAGAAATGAAACTAGCTGCTTCTGATGCAATTAGAGAATTTGTAGATCCTGAAGTTGAAAAGATCGTACCTGAGACTCTGGATAAGGAACTGGCTATGGAGATAGCTGACAGAGTTAGGGAAGCAGCTGAAAACTCGGGAGTTAACAGGAAATAGGTTTTTCATATTATCTTTTCCCTTCATTTCTATGAAAGAAGAGACAAAGCAAAATTACATTAAGGCCGGAGAAGTTGTCCAGAAGGCCAGAAAAATGGCTCGAGAAGTCGCTGAGCCAGGCACCAATCTAAAAGTAATTGCAGAAGAAGTCGAAGGCCTGATAAGAGATGAAGGCCTTGAACCTGCTTTCCCGGTCAATATTTCGATAGACGATGAGGCAGCACATTACTCTGCTGGACCAGATGAAAGCCGAGAACTTAAGGCCTCTGATGTCGTCAAGATCGATATTGGCGCACATTCAGATGGTTATATTGCGGATACGGCTTTGACAGTTAATCCTTCAGGAGAGCACAGCGAAATGATTGAGGCCTCAGAGAAAGTATTGAAAGAGGCTCTTGATTTTGTAGAGCCCGGAGTCACTGTAGGCGAACTGGGAACTCACATTCAAAACAGTGTGCCGGAAAAGTATTCTGTGGTTAGAAATCTTACAGGCCATTACATCGATCATTATACTCAACACGCTGGTGTTTCTATCCCTAATATCGCCAGTGCGAACACTCATGTCATTGAGAAAGGAGATGCAATCGCAATCGAGCCTTTCATTACTACAGGAAGTGGTAAAATCAAGAACGGGAAGAAAGGAAATATCTATATTCATGAAGGCGGAAATGTCCGTGGGAGAACAGAACGTAAACTTCTCAAACAAATTAAGAAGTTTCAAGGCCTGCCGTTCAGTTCCCGCTGGCTGGAAATGAACGCGAGAGAAAGAATGGCGTTGAAGAAACTAGTCAACGCAAATGTAGTGAAACATTATCCGGTTCTCAAAGAAATTGAAGGAGGCCTAGTAGCTCAGTCAGAACATACTGTTTTAGTCGGGGTAGATGATGGAGAGAATATTGTAACTACCAGGCCTTAGATCTTGCAGAATTTTTGACGGTCTTTTTCGGATATATGTAATGCGGTGTATCCAAGGAGGCCTATTCCTAACATATTGATCTCCAATCCGTTGTATGGCAGGAAGCTAACTCCGATACTTGCTCCTGCCAGAGAGATTACTCCGGTTGTACATGCAGCGCATCCTGAGACAGTCATGCTCAGGACTGTCCCGGCAAGGCCTCCAGTGGCTCCTTCTTTAGTCATAACTTGAGATAGTAAGGCCATATTTATTCCGACAAGTACAGAAGTTGTAACAGTTGTTATAACGACTAATGATGCTGTCGCATTGTGGTAGCCTGCTACAAGCGAAGGTATTAACGAGAATAGTACTGGAAAATTAAGCTCAAAAAGGTATGAGCTAACCAGGCTTGAATTAGCCGCTATTGCAAGAAGAAAATAAGAGGTAAGGGATGTTAATCCCATTATAGCAGCGGATCGCAGATTTTTAATCCTCTTCCAGATGTTTGAAAGGTTCGATCTGCTGAGCTTCATCTTACTGGGCCAGCTTGCCCTCAATTACAGGACTGAATGAGGAGTAAGGCTGTGCTCCCTCAATTATTTCGCCTTCAACGAAGTGGGTCGGTGTGGCTGTAGCTCCTAATGCTGAAGCCTCTTCTGCATGATTTTGTACGGTATTTGCCTGTTCCGAGCTATCTATACATGACTGGAAACCGTTCTTTTCTACCTCTAGCTGTTCAGCCCATGATACCATCACATCATCATACTCCTCTGGGCTCTGTTCCTGTAACTTCTGTAGCTCATCAGAGTTCTGATAATGATTGTAGTTAAAACTCCAGTAGGCCTCACTGCCGCCATGTTCGAGGAAACATTCTGATACCTCAGCAGGCCTCTCACCGCCTACTACAGGGAAATTCTTGAAGTAGTACTTGACTTCTCCGGTCTCAATGTGGTTCTCTACGATATCCTCGAAGGCTGAATTCATGTTGTTTTCAGCCGCAAAATCAGGATTGTGGAAACCCGTGCAGAACGGACAGAAGTAGTCCTCGTACCCTACCATAGTTACTTCAGCATCTTCGTCGCCTAGGTAAGGCCTTCCATCCAGTTCAACTTCCGTACCATCCCATTCAACATTCTCAGTACCTGTACCGATGTTCACATCATAAGGTATGGACTCAATATTCTCTAAACTTGATTCCTCTCCTCCGGAGTCATCTCCCCCTGAAGGACTTGGCTGGTTTCCGCCATCTGAAGGAGGTGCTGAAATGCTCCCGCCTAATCCACTTGCTCCAAATACGATCGCTCCCATCAAAAGACCTGTCAAAACACCTATGATAAAACTAGCATATCCTACCTGTTGAATGCTGAGAGTCAGGCCTTGCTCGTTTAAATCATCTTCACTTCTATCTGCCTGTTTTTCGCCGCTTTCTTCGTGTTTCTGAGCCTGATGGATATGCAGGCCTCTCTCGGAATCGAATTCCTCTCCGCATTTTCCGCATTTCTCTGTCATATCAAGAAATTTAGTTTAGAGAAATAAAAAGAGGGAGGGAAAGGCCTAGCCGAAGTAATCAGGTGTTTTTTCATCCTGTTCGAGGTCCTTCATCTTGCGGGTCATTTGGTTGTAGAGATCTCGGTTGTCTTCATTCGCTGTTGGGTTGACTTCATCGATTGCTTCCTCGAATTCCTCCATCGATACTTCTTCGTCTTCGATATCTTTCCTGAGTGAAACCATAGCTGCCTCTCTGCACAGTGATTCCATGTCACTACCCACAAAGTTTTCCGTCTGCACAGCAAGTTTATCCAGATCGACGTCTTCTGCAAGAGGCATATCTCTGGTATGGACCTCCAGTATCTTTCTCCTGGCTTCTTCTCCTGGAACTTCTACTTCCACGCTTCTGTCGATTCTTCCAGGCCTTGTAATTGCTGGGTCGATCATATCGGGTCTGTTTGTGGCTGCGATAACTGTTACGCCTTCAAGGCTCTCTATTCCATCCAGTTCGGTAAGTAGCTGGTTCACTACCCGGTCTCCTACTCCTGAGTCCGAGCTTTTTCCCCCTCTTCTTGGTGCAATTGCATCAATCTCGTCTATGAAGAGTATGCATGGTGCGACTTGCCGGGCTTTCTTGAAGATTTCTCTGACTGCTTCTTCGGATTCTCCTACGTATTTGGAGAATACTTCCGGGCCTTTAATCGAGATAAAGTTGGCGTTGGCTTCGTTAGCGATTGCCTTTGCTAGAAGTGTTTTACCTGTTCCCGGCATTCCGTAAAGCATTATGCCTTTTGGAACTTCGATACCCATGTTTTCGAATCTTTCAGGGTATTTCTGAGGCCATTCTACCATTTCCTTCAACCTGTCTTTGGTCTGGTCGAGACCTCCTACATCTTCCCAAGAGACTTTTGGTATCTCTACCATGACCTCTCTCATCTGGGAAGGCTCTACATTTCTCAGGCCGTCCATCATTGCATCTCTATCAACTACGAGTTTTTCCAGAACCTCTGAAGGAATTTCCTCGTCCATGTCGATCTCTGGTATAATATTTCTGAGAGTTGACATCGCTGCTTCTTTACATAAGGCCTCTAGGTCTGCTCCCACGTATCCATGAGTCAGATCTGCTATTTCATCCATTTCCACATCTTCTTTGAGAGGCATGTTTCTGGTATGGATCTGTAGGATCTCTTTTCTACCTTTGGAGTTGGGTACGCCTATCTCGATCTCTCTGTCGAAACGGCCTCCTCTTCTCAGTGCGGGATCGATCGCTTCTGCACGGTTTGTGGCTGCGATGACTATAACGTTTTCACGCGATTCCAGGCCATCCATTTCCGATAGTAACGTTGCCACAACTCTGCGTTCTACTTCTCCGCCTGCGTCACCTCTTTTAGGGGCGATGGCATCGATTTCGTCTATGAAAATGATCGAAGGCTCTCCCTCTCTTGCCTCCTCAAATTTTTCTCTCAACTGTTTTTCGGACTCGCCGTAATATTTAGACATTATTTCCGGTCCATCGATAGACAGGAAGTTCGCGTCTGCCTCATTCGCTACAGCTTTAGCAAGCAAGGTTTTACCGGTTCCTGGAGGCCCTTGGAGCAATACGCCTGAGGGAGCATCTATTCCCAGCTGCTGGAATACCTCTGGATGCTTCAACGGCAACTCGATCATTTCTCTGACCTGTTGAACCTCGTTGTCCAGGCCTCCAATGTCCTCGTAAGTTACTTCCGGTACTTTGACCTGTTGCTGAGGCTCTGAGACTGCTCTCTCCTTCATTTCTATCTCTGTCGTTTCTGTAATTTTTACCGCGCCTTTTGGCTTGGTCTTTACAACGGTTAACTTGGTATCGCCAAACGAGAATGAGAAATTGTCCGCTGCACTTTCAAACATGTCATCGAAAAAGCTTCTGGGCTTATCCTGGTTTCCTGGTGAGATAATATCTCCCTGCATCACAGGCCTCCCCATCAGACTTCTCTTGAAAATATTCGGGTCGGATACCTGCATCATTACTCCTTCTTCGGCAGGAGCCAGAGTTATTTTCTTGGCCTCTTTGACATCTGCTTTTTCCACCTGGACGTGTTCTCCCAGGCTTGTGCCTGCGTTTTTTCTCATGTAGCCGTCCATTCTGGCGATTCCCAGGCCTTTATCCGCAGGATAGCTTCTTGCGGCGATTCCCACGGTCTGGCGGTTGCCTTCAAGTTTTATCGCAGCTCCCTCATTGATGTCAAGTTCTTCCATGATTTTGGAGTCGACTCTTACTATTCCTTTGCCGACATCTTGTTGTGCGTTTGGCGGTACTTCGCCTACCCGGAGTCTAACATTGTCTTCTGTCATGCTTTCTCACCTTGTTTAAGTCTTTTGATCAAAGCGGGGTCATCAAGAATGATCTTGAAGATATGGTGTGTCACCTTTTCACCCCAGTCCTGGAAGTATACATCAACTTTCTGCGAATAACTCTTCGCAACTATAAACACAGAATCATCAATCCTTACATTCGGTATCTCATCCATAAGGCCTTCCTTCTCGTACTCATACTTTTTCCCGTTCTTCTTCACAGTCTGTTTGTATCCAAACAGGCCTCTGTAAAACTGGTTGCGTTCGTACATCGACTCAAACTCGTCTCGATGAGTCTTATACGTTAGTAATGATGCTGGCCTTTCTTCCATAAACAAACCTAAGTTCTGTAACTTTAATAAGTTTTTTTATTTACGTGAGTAAAAATTTTCTGTAAGGCCTTTCAACCGATTTAAGCATTGTGAAGTAATAACTTTCTGTGGAAGTAAAAAGGATATCAACCGGCTCGGACCTGATAGATGACTTTCTTGATGGGGGAATAGAGAAAGGAATAATCACGAACATCTACGGCGAATCAGGTACTGGGAAGACAGCTTTCTGCATACAGGCGGCTTCGAAGGTTGCCGAAGAAGGCGGAAAAGTAGCATACGTCGATACAGAAGGAGGCTTTTCTCCTGAAAGAATGAAACAGATGTCAGATGAAGAGGCCTTAGAGAACCTTGTCATAAAGAATCCCGTTGATTTTCAGGAACAGGAAGAGACTATCGACGAACTTGAGGCCTTGGTAAAGCAAGAGGATATAGATCTTGTCGTGGTGGATTCGGCGGTATCTCTTTATCGTTTGAAGGTTAACGGCGATAACGCCTCAGAGATAAATCAGAGACTGTCCCAACAGCTCTCCGAACTCTCAAAAATAGCCAGAAAGCAGAATATCTCGGTATTAATAACAAATCAGGTCTATACCAGCTTCGACGAAGAGGGCCTCGAGTTAGTGGGAAGAGACGTTCCAAAGTACTGGTCCAAATGCCTTATCAAACTTTCAGAGAACTCCAGCAGAAAGATGGAGATATCCAAGCATCGGTCATTGCCAAGAGGCCGTTCAAGAAATTTCTCCATAACAGGAGAAGGGATAGTAGAGGAAAAAGAAGGAGGCCTGTTCTAAGTTACAACTGTAGTTGCCTCTAATCAAATTATATAAAAGGGCGAATTATCATATAACTAATTACAATGAACGGATCACAATCAATCTCAGGTGAACGTCTTATCTCAACTAAAGGTGGATGCGTTCTGCAATGTTCAATTCGGAATTCCTAGATTTTCCCGCACCCCAGGCGCCCGTTCTATTATTCTGTTTTCACTGACTACCCTGTTACTGCTCAATTAGAGGGCAGTAGCGGTCTATAATCCTTTTCTCTCAACGAGGTAAGATCGCTACAAATGACACAACACAACCACAACAACGCAACACCACGCAACACAAAAACATATAACCAGGCCTCAAAGGAGGCGAGAAAATAATGGTAAATTCTAATTCGGGCAAATCTATTCACGACGAAACACAAGGATATGAAAGCTCTCCACAGGTAGAGGAAGTAGGACTTGACTCGAATCGATTCGAACATGATCTTAACCAAGCGGATGAAACTGAAGAAGTATCTCCTGACAGATCAGGATATGGCCTTAGAGAAAGAGGTTATTAACATAGAGATTTCGGAAGATTCAAGCCGGAAGAAAAGGCCTTTCAGGTTTTCTCAGAGTTTTTTGACTCCTCTTTTGAAGAACTTGAAGAAGATCAGGAACTAATCGCTGACGGAGGAAAAGAAGCCTATGGGGATGAAGCATATACCGGCCTAGATCAACTCGCCATGAAAGATATAGATCATGAAGGCCTCCTCGATTGAGTGCCCTGGTAAGTACAGGCCGTTCCTTTCTTATTATTCCCTTTTCATATTCTTGATGTGGTTAGATGAAAGTAGCATTACTCGGGCCTGAAGGAACTTATACTCATCAAGCAGCGAAAAAATACTTCGGAGAATTCGAGCCAGATTTTTGCTCAACAATTAGAGAAGTCTTCAACTCGGAGACCGAGATAAAGTTTGTGCCTGTCGAAAACTCTTTAGGCGGAGGGGTATCAGATACTGTAGATCTTCTGAGAGAAACTGAAAATAGAGTCACGTCAGAAGTGCTCCTGCCTATAAATCATGCCTTAATTTCAGATTCAGGCCTCGAAGAAATCGAAAGTATCAAATCTCATCCTCAGGCCTTAGCGCAGTCAGAGGAAATAATTGAGAAACATGGATGGGAGAAAATTGAGACTGATTCAACGGCAAAAGCAGTGGAAGGCCTGAAAACAGGCGAAGCAGCACTGGCATCTGAGATAGCCGCAGAAATAAATGACAAATCAATTATCCGGACTTCGGTTCAGGATAAAGAGAACAATACCACGAGATTCTTCGTGCTTAATGGAGACTCAGAACCTGAGGAAAAGACTTCGATGATCTTGGAGCCTGGTGAGGACAGGCCTGGGCTCTTGCATTCGATGCTTTCGTGTTTTGCAGGTCATCAAGTCAACTTGAGCCATATCCAGTCAAGGCCTACAAAGAATAAGCTGGGAGAGTACTACTTCTATGTTGAGGCTGAAGCCGCAGATGAGAGAATGGATAAATCCGTTAAGTGTCTTGAAACCTATGCAGATGTCAAAATACTTGGAAAATTCAGCAGAGTTGAATAAAAAATGCGAGAAAGAATAGAAAACATAGATTTGTCCATAAGAAAAATCTCAGAAAAAGCAGGAAAACAGGAAGACATAGTAAGATTTGATGTAGGCCAGCCAAGCTTTGATACACCTGAACACGTCAAAGAAGCAGCGAAAAAAGGCTTAGAAAACAAGCAAGGCTATTCTCCTATGCTGGGCATCGAAGAACTGAGAGAAGAAGTCGCAAAAGAGGAATCAGGTAAAAAAGGCCTTGAAATAGATTCTGAAGAAGTTATGGTCACGACTGGAGGTATGGGCGCACTCTATGCAGTTTTCTCAGCCCGACTGGAAAGCGATGATAAAGCTGTGTTCAATGATCCATGCTGGGGGCCTTACAAAATGATTTCTGAAGTTTCAGAAAACGAGTGGTGTCAGGTACAGTACTGGGACGGAGATCGAAACCTGAGGCCTGAAGCTAAAGAGGAAATCAAAGATGCGGATCTTTTGGTGGTCAATACTCCTGGAAACCCGACAGGCTATGTTTTAACAGAAAAACAGGCTGTTGAAATCGCAGAGTTTGCCGAAAAACATGATACATTCCTTGTCTCTGATGAAGTCTACCATAGACTGACTTATGGAAAAAAGCATTACTCTCCAGCTGCTTACTCCGATAATTCATGTATAATTGGATCCGCTTCCAAAAATCACGCGATGACAGGATGGAGAACCGGCTGGGTGATAGATAGGCCTGAAAACATCGAACAGTATGCGAAGGTTTCAAGAGCCTCAACTGCTTGTCCCCCGAGAATTTCTCAGTACGCAGCAATTGAGGCCTTGAAAAACGATTCTCACGTTGAGGAGATGAGAGAAGCCTACGAAGAGAGAAGAGATCTATTAGTTGAGAGAATGAATGATCTTGGCTGGGATTTCGTTGCGCCTGAAGGAGCAATCTATGTATTCCCTGAGGTCGGAGAAGATTCCTGGGAGTTTTGCATGGATATGATTGAGAAAGGCGTTGCAATGGTTCCAGGAGAACCCATGGGTCCTGAAAGCGATCAGAATGTCAGGATATGCTTCGGCTCCACAACAAAAGATGAAATCGAAAAGGCCTTCGATATATTGGAGGATCAGGTTTAATGATAGATCAGAGAATAGCTATTATCGGAGGAACTGGAAAGTTTGGCCAGCATCTTGGAAAGAATTTGGAGGAAAATAATGATATAGTGATCTCAGGCGAAAATGTTGAGGAGGCCTCTGAAGTGGCTGAAAGCCACGGATGGGATTACGGCGAGAATAAAGAGATAGTAAAAGACGTGGATGTCGTGATTATTGCTGTACCGATAGCTGTAACTGTCGATGTAATTGAAGAAGTAGGACCTCATATCTCAGATGATGCTCTGCTCTGCGATATTACAAGTGTTAAGAAGAGGCTTGTTGAGGCGATGAAAAAGTATTCAGATGAGGTTTTGGGCATGCATCCGATGTATGCTCCAAGTAACACGATTAAAGGCCAGAAAATAGTTTTATGCCCGGTGAAAGGCAAAAAATGGACTGAAATGGAGACTTTCTGGATGGATAACGGCGCTGATATCCATGTTACTGATCCAGAGAGCCATGATAAAGCTATGAGTCTTGTTCAGGGATTAATGCATTTTTCGGAACTGGTTGTGGCAGAAACAATCAGAAAGGCCTATATGAACGGCTCAGACATGGAGGAATACTCTTCGCCAGTCTATCAGTTGATAAGTGATCTGACTGCGAGAATGCTTAATCAGAAGCCAGGCCTTTACGGCAGTATTCAGGCTGAGAACCCTGAAAACAAAAAGATTAGAGACTCATTTATTGAATCAGCTGAAGACATTCGGGATTTAATCGGTGATGAGGAGGCCTTTACCGAAAAGTTCGAGGAGCTGGGAGAGGAATTCGATTTAGAGGAAGCCCAGAATCGGACTGATAAGGTGATCGAGTTTCTTTCTGATGAGGTCAGATAATTAAGTTTTCAGCCCCAATCAGTTTTCATGGTTGATAGCTCTCTAGATGAAGCAAGACAGAATATCGATAAAATCAATGAAGAGATAGTCGAGAAAGTTGATGAGAGGATGTCAGAAGTCCTTAGAATTGTTAAGTACAAAGATGAGAATGATATGGATGTCAAGGACGAAGACCGTGAAAAAGCAGTAGTTAAACAGTTTGCTGACAGATTTGAGGAAAAAGAATTACCTAGAGAACGAGGCAGGCAACTTGGAAGACTTCTAATTGATACAGCCGTTGACTTAGAAAGAGACATGATTGGGAAGAAAGAGGACTAAGTTTAGGCCTCAAGCATTTTACCAGTCGTCTTTTGACTCGCAGTCAGGGTCGATGCACATAGAATAATCTTTCCCATTTTTCCTATCGACAAAGATCATTGGCTTACCACATGTCTCACATTCCTTATCTGTCGAGTTGATGTTTCCGTTGTTAGGAAGCGGATAGGTGTTCTCACAGTCTGGATAATTTGTACAGCCCACGAAACGATTTCCATTGGCCTTTATAATCTGTAAAATCCCGTCTTCACGGCCTTCATCCTTACATTCATCACAAGGCCCTAGCTTTCTCTTCCTGTTCCGTTCAGCGTCAATAGTCTCAACAAGTTCGGCGCCGATCTCTTTCTGCTGCTTTTTGAATTCTCTTAGCACTTCTCCAAGATTGTTTTCTGCATCATCCAGTACTTCAGGCCTTGAATTCTTTCCTTCTCTAATACTGTTCATTTGCTCTTCAAAGTCTCGTGTCAGATCTTCTGAGACAACTTCGGAACAGTATTTTTCCAATACGTTAACTATTGATAGGCCTAGATCGGTTACTTCGATAGGATCACTTTCGATGTAGTCTCGGTTGTAGAGTCTATCGACTATCTGGGCTCTGGTGGCTTTTGTACCGAGATTTCTTTTTTCAAGCTCTGATACTATTCCTGACTGTGAGTAACGTCTAGGAGGCTTGGTCTCTTTTTCTACTTTCTCAAATTCGTCTACCTCAAGTCTCTGACCTTCCTCAAGTTCAGGTAGTTCAGCCTCCTCGACTCTGACGTATGGGTCATAGAGATCGAACCAGTTTCTTTCTAAGGTGATCTTTGATTTGGCCTTGAACTCGTATCCTAAAGTCTCTAACGTCATAGTTACGCTTTGTCTCTGTGCTGCTTTCCCGAATACTGCGAGGAATCGTTTTACAATTAAGTCATATACTTTTCTCTCCTTCTTAGAAAGATTACCGGGCTGTTCTCCCGTTGGATAAATAGCAGGGTGTGCGTCGTCTTCCTTGCCTCCTTGCTTTGGATAGATTTCATCCTTTCCAAGCACTTTCTTCGCGAGATCAGTATAGTTTTTCTGATTCTTCAGTTTCTTCAACAGGTTCTTGTATCCAATTTTTGATGGCAGCTTCTGAGACTCCGTACGGGGATAGGAAATAAGGCCGTTTTCGTAAAGTGTCTGAGCTATGGCCTGAGTCTGTTTAGGATTAATGTTGAACTGGCTTGAGGCCTCACTCTGTAAATCGGTTAAGTTGAAAGGCACAGGAACTTTGTGCTTGTAGTTTCTAGTATCGACGTCGCTGACTATAGTCTCGTCTTCTCCTTCAACAGTCTGGTAAATCTGTTCAGCTGTTTCCTCTTCCCAGATCCGGTCCTCGTCTTCGTGTTCCAGTTTGGCGTCGAACTCTGAATTTCTCAGAAAGATTTCCCAGTAAGGATCAGGCTCGAAAGCCATGATAGATCTCTCCTTCTCAGCAAGCATAGCCAGTGCCGGGCCTTGAACTCTGCCTGTGGAAAGAGTCTTGTAACGATCATTGGATCTTACAGCCTTCATTAAAGCTCTTGAAACATTGATACCGTAATAAAAATCCAATATATGGCGAGTTAGGCCTGCTTCTGTCATACCGCTGTCGAAGGATTCCAGATCATCGTAGGCCTCCTCTAAATCACTTGAGGTCAGGGTTGAGAATTTCATCCTCTTGATTCTGTCTTCTGAGGCCCCTGTTAGATGTTTTATGACGTTTGCTCCGATAACCGATCCCTCAAGATCGTAGTCACATGCGTTAATGTATTCATCCGCTTTTTTTAGCTGATCTTTCAGGTTATTATAGTATTTTTTCATGTAATCCGCAGAATCATCTGTTTCAAAGGTCGGGACCCATTCAACATCGAAGACTGGATAATCCCAGGAATCGCTTCGATCCTCTAAGTTGAATATATGGCCTACAGCAGGGGCTATTATAATTCTGTCTCCGTCTTTCTCTAGAATGTAATTCTTTACTCCTCGATTCTCCTCGATAGAGTAATCGCCTAAGGCCTGAGCAAGTCTAGAAGCAACTTTCGGTTTCTCGCCAACCATTACTGTCGTGGCCATAAATCACCTAATTTGATCTATATTTATAACATTCTTTTATTGTTGCACTTTACACCAATAAAGGATATAACAATGTCACTTAATAGTAATAATATGATTGGGCCTGATGTTTTTGACATTCAAGATGTCGATTTTTATCTTGATGGAGAGGGTGTTCATTCATCTGACTTATTTGAAGTCTATGACCCTTTAGAACCGGTTCTTGAGTCAAATCATAGGAAAAATCAGGCCTTGAAGAGACACCGATCTGGAGTTGGTGGGCGAGAGATGTCGAGAATTGAGAGGGCTAAGGAAGAAAATACTCAGCTAGTTGCTCAAGCTGAACAGGATTTCGCTGATAATAAAAGAGCCTTCAAGGCAAGTGCAGAAATTGAAGGAGAGCCCTATAATGTTGTGCCCAGGCAAAATATTCCAACTGAGGGAATTCTTTCCATGCCAAATGTAATGTTTTTGAAATCGGAAAAGACAGATGATGAGCTCGTATTAAGGTACTGGAGGCCTTTAGATGACCAGATGCTTTACCGTCTTAACAAAAATACAGGCTTCAATAGAATGAAACATGACGATGTCTTTCACAGAAGTATTGGATCCGGGAATATGCCAGATTTCAATGAATCTATGACAATGATTGATGAAAGGGATCTCCAGACAGCTTTGATGTCCTACTACGATGATGTGAGAGATAATCCTGCTGCAAGGCCTGTGACCCCTACAAAATGGTCTGTTGTAGATACCGAAGATGAAGGAGGTGTCTACGTACTTAGAAACAGCCTTGAAGATGTATTTAAAGGAGGCCTAAGTGATGGGGATACGGAAGGACTTGCAGAATACTATGCTAATTTAGCAAATCTTCAGATAGTTAACTGGTTTGACCGGAAGGATGAATTTTTCATCGACTCCTGGCAGAATGGGGAGGGCAGATACCCGGTTTTCGCTGACAATGAATTTTCAGGCGCTGTAAAAAGCCAGCAATACTTTTTCGGGGGACAAGACTATGCAGAATTTCCTAAGACTCTTGTCAGAACTTTAACAGAGAATCATGACTATCCAGAACCTGTCGCGGAACAAATTGCCCGACAGTGGAAAGAAGATTATGCAGACGTACAGAGATATATGGATGAGCTACCTGATCAGACTATACTAGATTATCTTGAACAAGGATGGGATCCTGATATACTGCCAGATGAACGGCGAGTAGAAAAAAGAGTATAAACCCTGACTAACCCAACTTGACAGGGCTCCAATAGAACTTGCTTGAATCAAGAGTATCCAAACAAGCTGTTGAGGATCACTCACTCCAACTCAAGATATTCCTGTCCGCCCATATAAGGCCTCAAAACCTCTGGAATTTCCACGCCTTCTTCAGTTTGATTGTTCTCTATTATCGCGGTCATAATCCTCTGAGGCACCAGCGCTGTCGCGTTCAAGGTATGAGCTACTTCATTTTCATCTCCTTTCCTGATCCTGACATTAACCTTTCTAGCCTGATAATCAGTACAGTTCGAACACGAAACGATCTCGCCATACTCCCCGAGCGGAGGCCTCCAAACCTCGATATCGTACTTCTTCGCGGCGTTGTCATTCATATCACCGGTACAGACGTTGACTACTCTGTAAGGAAGGCCTAATCTTTTCGTAACTTCCTCTGAGTTTTCCAAGAGTTTTTCATGCATTTCCCAGCTGTTCTCCGGATTACAGAAAATATACTGTTCCACTTTCTCAAACTGGTGGACTCTCCAGATACCTCTGGTCTGTTGGCCGTGTTTCCCTGCTTCCTGCCTGAAGTTAGTTGAGAAACCGGCATATTTTTTCGGGAACTCTTCTTCAAGCAAGAGATCGTCCTTATGCAGAGTAGCCAGAGTCTGCTCCGAAGTCGCGATCAAATACTTATCCTCATCCTCGATCTTGTACAGCTGTTCCTCAAAGTCCTCAAGCTCTGCTGCAGCACTCATAGCCTCATAGTTTAACATATAAGGTGTCTGCATCGGAGTAAAACCCTTCTCCATGAGAATATCCATTGAAAACTGAATCAAGGCCTGGTTCAGCCTGAAGAGATCTCCCTTCAAGTAGTACGCGCGTTCACCGGCGTTTTCCGCAGCTTTCTCTGCGTGAATCAAGTTATTTCTATCGATTATATCAGCTGCGAGCTCAGCATCATCTCTCTTACCTTCCTCAGGTTCCCAGGTCTTTATTTTTTTGTTATCGTGTTCATCTTCTCCTTGCGGAACTGATTCATGCAGAATGTTTCCGATTTCGAATCTCAGCTCATCTCGCTTTTCTTTCAAGGCCTCGACTTCATCCTCTATCTTGGAGATCTCTTCTTTAACCTCTGACATTCGCCTAATCTTGTCTTCGGCATCTTCTCCGTTTTTCTTTAATTCAGCGATTTCATCACCTACACTGTTCCTTTCTTGACGTAGTTTCTCGGCTTTCTGGAGTTCATCCCTCCACTCTTCATCAAGTCTCATTACTTCATCTACTTTTTCAGGTTCTTTACCTCTTCGCTCTTCGGAGGCCTTAATCTTCTCAGGATTATTACGGAAAAGTTCTATATCAAGCATAATTACCGCCTTGATAAGAAAGCTTTAAGTCTAACAGGTTTTACAAAGTTAAAGAATATTGCGCCGGTGAGAAAGATATCCACCTTTCATTGTAAACTTACTAACGCAGCTTAGTGTTAAAAATCTTCCTCTTCCAGCATCAGCAACTTTTTCTTCAACTCAAGGCCTAGAGAATAAACTCGTGTGTATATTCAATAAAATAAAAAGAATATGGAGCCTCTAATGGATGTAATCCGGTCTTACGTGACCAACCTCTTCTAGAGGCTCGAGCAATTCAGGCTCTTGTCTGGATCTTTCTCTGACAGGCCTGAATGCCTCTATTACATGGTCCGAGACACCGTTTTTCAGGTACTGTGGGTGAAGTTCTTAGGATTCAAAGTCTTCTTTGAGGCCTTTATCATTATCCAATTTTCCTAGGGCCTGAATCTTCATTTAATCGTTATTACTCTCCATGGGGGTAGGCTCTTTCCATAAGATCTTCTTCGTCCTCGAATTTCTCTCTTACAGGCCTCAGGATTTCTGTGAGATGTTCTCCTACAGCTTTTTTCAGGTCTTGTGGGTGAAGTTCTCCTGATACGAAGTCGTCTTCCAGTTCCTGATACTCAGTGTATTCAAGGTCTCCACCGTATTTCTCAGGTCTGTTAACTGTAAAGCTATTGTTATTTTGTTCAAGAATTGGGAAAATCAAGTATTCTGTATACTCAAGGACACCATTCTCTTCTGCTTCTCCCTGTGGGCAGTAGGCTTCATTAATCTTGGTTTTGACTTCTTCTTCCGAGTCATGGATGCTGATCTTTGAGCTTGCATCGGATGCGCTCATCTTTCCTCCTGTGAGGCCTGCTAGTAGAGGTGCGAAGATGCAACTTGGCTTTTTCTCTCCGATATCTGGTAGGACTTCTCTTGCGAGCATGTAGATTCTTCTTTGATCTCTTCCGCCGTATGCAATATCGATGTCAAGGCCTGCTGATGCGCAGTCCATTATCTGCATAGCGCTGTACAGCAATCCAGAAGCTTTCATTCCTTCGCTATTTCTCACTACTTCATTTACAGAGCGCTGCATTCTGTTTACTGTGGCTTTTTCCATTATCTGCATGTAGCCTTTTTGATACTCTGGGCTGTGCTGGAATTCGCTGCCTTTTACAAATTCAATATCATTTGGGTTGATTCCTGAGGCCTCCAGCATGCCTTGGATAGCCTTTTTGTAGTATTCTGTTCTTGCTTCGACCAGTTCTCTCGGAGATTTCTCGATGTCCAGTTCTGCATGGATGTCGGCGATCAAAAACTTGAAGTCGATCCCTGCTTCTATAAAATCAGCTATCTTTCTCACAGTTGTGAAATGTCCTATATGCATCGTCCCAGTTGGTGCGTATCCAATGTAAGCACTGGCGTCTTCCTTCTCAATTAATTCCTCGATTTCTTCTTCTTTGATTACCTCTGTGGTATTCCGTAAAAGCAATTCTTTACGTTCTTCAGCATTCATTTTCAGATCATCCTCATAGATTAAACTTAGCCGAGAAGCCTTAAGAATTTTGAGCTTGGTCTAGAAGGTTTTACGGTATCCGAAGCATCTATTGCTTCTGGGTCAGAGAAACTCGTTGCGAGTCTCTCATTTTTAATCTTTCCGTGGATAAAAGCATCTATCTTTCATTGTGAATCCTATAATAATTCGTAGCTGATCGTTAAAACTGTGATGTAGGCCTGGATTCTCTATTTTTCCTTACCGAGTATGTGATCTATTTCTTCTACTTCTACAGTGTTTTCACTTGATGTAATAATTTCTGTACCACCTCTTACTGGTTCTGTATCAGCTATTTTTCTGATTATCTCTTCGTACTGCGCTATAGAAGATCTTAAATGATGAAATCCTGTATAATTTCCTAGGACATCTCTTTTCCTGGCCTCAAATCTTCTTTCAGAGTGAAAATCCATGACATCTTTGATATCGCCGTCATAGTCATTATCTATATGTGAATAATATTTTTCTTTTGCAAGACGCAGTTCTTCTTCAGGCGTTTCTTCGACGCTTCCCAGATCAAAAATCTCCTGCATCTCAATGATCTTTAAGGCCTCTGCATAGATGGAATTAGCTTTTTCAGCACTATCTTTAACGCTACCTTTGAAGTAATGATGTGAGGGATTTCCCTCAGGCCTTTCAACTAATTCATTGTATGCTTCCTGCATTACGGCAGCGTGAAAATCCAGCTCCTGAGATTTCAGATAGGCCTTTTCTTCGATATCGATAAAGATATCTATTCAACAAAATTTTTTATTCAGGTGATATCCACGATATTTGGATCGACAAGATCAAAAAGTTCGTCTCTATCAATCTTTACACCGATTACCCGAGAACCTCCAGCAGGCCTGACCTCTCCTTCAGAGATATTATCTGAGGCATAAACCGGTATATCAAGGTTGAAAGGCGATACCCCGCCGACTGTATAACCTGTATGCTCTTTTACTTCTTCAGGCCTTGCCATCCTGAGATCTCCAACTATTTCTTCTAGTTTATCCTCGTCAACACGCCTGCCGCCTGGACACATCACTGCGATAAACTCGTCAGAGGCTTTGAATATCAGAGTTTTGATAATCTGGTTTCTTTCTATCGGGGAGTGTTGAACTGATTCATCGACGGTCTCGGCTTTCGCATGAACCTCGAAGTCTGGGTCTAGGCCTTCCAGCCTTTCCATTACTTTTCTGACGTTTTCGATATCTTCTTCAATAAAGTTGAGGAATTCCTCTAGTTCTGCTCTTGTCTGGGTGAAGGAGTTTAGAGTCATAATGATAACTTTTGAGGCCTAAATTTAGATATATGAGTGATTGGGAAGAGGTCAGAGACTGGGAGGTGACAGAGGCTGTGAGAGATTTGCCGGAGAACTCCTATGATCTAGTCGGCAGAGATTTTCCCGTTAACGAAGTTGAAGTACCTTTTCTGCAGTACCGTCGCCAGAATTATATGGTGGAAGCAGGTTTTTTCTACTCTGGAGACCGGGAGGATGTAATGGATGACATTGATGTGGTCAGAGAGGCATTGAGATCCAGTTCTTTTATGCCGAGAATCTTTCTCGAGGATGTGGATGCTGCGAGGCCTGAGTACCGTGCTGATGTCGAAGGAAATTACCTGATCTCGGGAGATATTGAGGCTGAAGAAATAAAGGTTGATCTGGAAGAACTGATGCCCTCCGACCTTGATTTTTCAGGCCTTGAGAATATAGTAGTAAGAGATAAAAAACCCTGGATCTAATTTAATATTAAGATGTTTGGAAAACCTCGAATCTCATTCGTAAGTGTTTTCCAGTGACCGAGGTTTTTCTAGATAGCAACGGAAACTACGATACTCCCAAGTCTGAGGCCCGCTCCCGTGAAGAGGTTCTCCCGGATTACAGAATTCATCAGATGCTTGATGATCACATCGACATAGATATTGAAGAGGCCTTGGAAGAAGAGGTGCTTGAGGATGAGATACCCGATGACAGAATATACTTCGTTAACAAGATATTTTACCATACACCTAGGAATGTTACTCTGGATCAGGAAAATATTCACAAGGTTGATGCAGGGCCTAATGGAGAAGGCAGAGCAGGAGATATAGATGTCGGATTTCTCGACCTTAATTCAGGTAGAATAAGGAAGATAGAGTTGAAAAGCCCTGGCAGAATTCCGCCACGGGAAAAAAGGGAGAAAGAACAAGGATATTACGATCCAATCACTCATGGGAAAGAGCAAAACAGCTATTTCAGCGGTTTACTAGATGGTTTTGATAGATCGGAGGGTTGGAATATGCCTTATTCTCCACGGGTAGAAGCATGGAATGATGCCGTAGAATCTGAAATTCAGGATATAAACAGCATTCCAATGTATTCAAGGAATGGCAGCTATATAGCTTCTGAAGAGGCGATAAACCGTGCAAAAGAATCTGACAGGATTCAGGCCTTCGATGAGGTCTTTTTCAAGGGATGGATGCTTGGAGGCGGGGAAGACATACTCGAGCAAATGAATTTAAAATAAAAATAGAAAGAGACTTAGTTGATCTCTACGTCGTGGCCTTCCGACTTATCCTTTTCAGCTCTGACTTCTAGGACTCCATCATTGTAGGAGGCCTCTACTGTCTCTGAATCGACCTGTACTGGCCACTGAACTTTTCTCCTAAATCTTCTTTCGGATCTCTCCCTTCTGATGTATTTTTCGTTTTCCTCTTTGACTTCTCTCGAGCCTTCTGCTGTGATCTCTAGGCCTTCTTCATCTGCCTTCAATGAGATATCTTCTTTGTCAATGCCTGGTAAATCGGCAGTAAGTACTATATCTCCTTCTTCTTCTCTGATATCTACAGGCATCTTGCCTCCTGGAACAATGTTTTTACCCATTTCCTGCATCTCATCGAACATCTTCTGCATATGGTCAAATACGTCTTTTTCGTCGTGTCTTCGCAGTCTTCTCATTTTAAATCACCTAAATAACTTTTTTATGCACAGCATTAAAAATCTTCTGAATCATCTACTTGTTCACGCAGAAACTCCAGCTGACCTCTAATTTCCTTTATCAGCTCTGAGGCCTTTTCCTCCTTTTCACTTGTGGAATCTGAACTCTTCTTTCCCTTGACATCTTCAAACTCTTTCTCTGTCTTTTCAAAGTCTTCTTCAAGTTCCTCGAGCTCATCCTCTACATCCATAACAAGTTATAATATCCGGAGATTGATAAATTGCGTGAAGAGAGAAAAAATCTTGAGAGAAGAGATTGAGAAACTGATTGAAGAGGGTAAAAGGCCTTCAGTACAGCTTCTCTCCAGGGAAACCGAATGGAATACAGAAGATGTACACAGCGTCTTGAACTCGATGGAGAAAAAAGGAGAGATAGAATCATATGTGAAAGAAGGGTTTAACCGGAAGATCCGGTTCGTCTCCCTCAAGAGATGATCATTTTCCGACCTGCGGTGTAGGAATCGGCGGTAGAAGGCCTAAAGTATTTGCCACTCCGACAGATTCCGAAAGAAGTCTTCTGTAAAGCTCATTCATCAGCGGTGCATTCACATTTTCAGGAAGCTTCTCATCTTCCTCCCATGACTCTGTAATATCTTCCAGGTTACCCTTCCACAGAACGTTTCCTGACATTGAGATATGGGCTGACTGAGTGCCAGAGGCCTCGTAGCTAACCGTGAAATCGAACTCGATCTTTGCGACCTCCTCATCGAACGCATTTACTTTCACGCTTTCTACTTCTGTTATTTCAGGCCTGTAGTTTATCTGTAGGTTTCCCTGTGCATTTTCATCCTTGGATGCTTCCATCGAATCAATGTTGAATCCCACTATCATGAATCGATTATCGGAGGAAAACACTTTATTATTAACTGCATCATGATTTAGTATGGTAGATAGGAAACAACAAATACTCATGATGGGTGGAGGCCTGATGGTTGCTTTCGGTTTCATGTTCATGGGAGCCGCAAGCCTCTCAGGATTAACGCCCAGCGGGAATTCTAATCAAGGAGGACAGAGCCAGCAGATAAACGCAACTCTACCGGAAGAAAATTACGTTGAAGAAGGCTTTGGATTAAGTATAACGGAACAGGCCTATCTATCGGTGAACAACCAAGTCGTGTTCGTGACAGCAATTTATGACTCCGATCCTGAAGTTTTCCAAGATCTAGAGGGAATCCAAGACGAGTTCGACGGCAGAGTATATTTCAGCACCGTCAACTCAACCGAAACCCGGGTAGACAACGATATAGGCATACAGAATTTCCCAGATGTAATAGTAGTAGGCGATCAACAGATACAGAACAGGCCTTACACGATCGCCAGAGCTGAAAATAGCAAAGATTCAGTTCGCAATACTATCTGCGAATCAATGAACTCCCAGACTATTAGTTCGGCGAATTTAGCTGCTGTGTGCTACTGAATATTCTGTTATCTTCTGTTTCAGATATCGAAGGCCTTCGCAAAGCTTCTATCGCCTTGAACATTTTCAGATCCTTCTTTTTCGAGCTCTTCAATAGCCAGGTCTTGTTCAGAAGCTGATATCGCTCCTTTCTCCCCAATCAAAGTAACAGTGGTATCATACCGGGCTGAATACTGTCTTGCTAACTGGATTAACAGGCCTACGTTATCAGTTGGAACTTCTTCATGGACTCTGCCTTGAGAGGCCTTATCATCAATTACTTCCTCTATTTGGTCTTCAAGTTTTTCTACTTCTTTTTTCAGGTTCTTTCTCGAGTCGTAAAGTTCCTTTCCGGCCTCTATCATTCCTGAGGCCTCTCTTTCTTCTAAATCTATATCTGTCTTAAGGAACTTCTCCATTTTCTCCAGCTTTGATCTAAGCTCTTTTTCCTCTCTGATGAATTTCTCAATCGTATCAGGCAATTGCTCGATTTCCACCCTGTAAATATCTGCCAGTTCTTCAAGAACAGGCCTTAAATCTCTATCAGTATCTGCTCCAAGTAAATCTGAGCTTTGCTCAAAAATTTCACCAAGCTTTTCTATGTATTCTTCGGCTGCTTCTCCAGCCTTGTATTCGAGCCTTATGACGCCATCTTGAATCCGCTTTACATCTGTTATGTAGAATTCTTCTGCATTTCCTGTACTGAGTAGATGGGTTCCTCCACAGGCCTCGATATCGATATCCTCTATCTCAATTAATCGAATAACGTTACCAGGCGGTGCGCCTCCCTGATAAATCCTGAAGCCGTATTTCTGCTCTGCCTCAGATTTAGCCAGTTCCCTCACATTGATATCGTGGTCTTCTTCGATTATTTCCCGGACAGAGGCCTCTATCTCTCTAATTGTTTCTTTTCCAGGTTTCTCGTAATGAGTTATGTCGAGTCTCCCTTTTTCCAGATCTTTCTTGGCGCCGGCTTGATAGATATGTTCGCCCAATTCTTCTCGCGCAGCAGCATTCACCATGTGTGTCGTGGAGTGATGCTGAGTCAACTGCTTTCGTTTCTCACCGTTGACTACGCCTTTTACACCCTGCCCTTCCTCAAGATCATGTTCTGGTGCTCGATGGAGGATTACTCCGGACTGTTTCTCTACTTTTTCCACTTGATGGCCGTTTATCTTTCCAACGTCGTATCGCTGGCCTCCGCCCTGAGGATAAAACATCGTCCTGTCAAGAACAATCCATTCATCGTCAATTATCGCTTCGACTGAGGCCTTGAAATCGAAATGCTCGGTTTTCCCATTCTGTCTGTAAGGCTCTCTTCTTTCATAATAAAGTTTCTCTGTTTCTTCTAGGCCTTCCAGATCGAATTTCTCTTCAGCCTCTTCAATAGTTTCATCCTTCTCGCTTACCTTTGAATAGAAGTCTTCAGGCACTTCAAATCGGTGTTCTTCCATCATTTCCGGGCTGACGCCGTGAGATTCATATAATTCAATCATTTTCTCCAGATCAGGCCTCTCATCTAGCTCCTCAATTTTTTCTTGCGCCTTTTCTCGTGCCCTGTCGTATTTTTCTTTCTCGACTTCCAGAATCTCCTGAATTGAATCAATAGAATCTAAGAGCTCTGGATACATTGGCTCAAGCTCTTTAGCGTTCCATCGCGCTACTTCTCTCATATCAAGATCCCATCCATACTTCTCTATGAAGTCCTGAGCTCTTCTATAGATCATCCTCAGGTTGTGGCCTCCGCCGGAATTGCTTGGGATCTTTCCGTCAGCTAGAGCAAAATTCAATGCTCGGGAATGCTCAGCTATCGAGTATAGTGCTGCGGCAGGTTTGATCTCATCTTTAAGGCCTTCGACATCTTCACCGATTCTTTCTGCGACTTCACTCCACTTTTCATCTATATCTTCTACTTCATCAATGTTCAGCTCCGAGGAGTGTGGCAGGAACTTCTCCCACATATTCTGATCTATTTCAAGGCCTGTCCTTTCTTTCATTTTTTCAATAGTTTCAGGCATCACAGACTCGTAACTGGTTTCAGTACCTCTTGATATCCAGGTGATTCTTTCATGGCCCATTCCCATGTCAAGGACTTTCAGATCAAGTTCTTCGTAGCCTTCTGGGGTTATCTCGTAGAACATGTAAACCTGGTTGAACAGTTCTAATCCATCTACGAAGAACTCCATACATGCTCCAAGGTTTCCGCCTCCGCCCCAGCTATCTTCGTGTAAAATCAGTTTTTCTTCTGGAATTCCTAAGGCCTGAGTCGCGAACTCGAACATATCTCGGAAATACCGGTCCTGGTCATACTTTTCAGGCGGCTGGAAACAGGTCTGACCTATCATCGTGAAGTTAGTGTAGTGTCTTCCGGTTATGCCCACGTTTTCTACATCGTTAAACCTTAGGGAGGGCTGTGGTATAATTAACTCATCTGCTGGCGGTGAGGCCTCTCCTGAAACCACATAGGGCTGAAAGCAATAAATTGAAGCGCCAGTAAATTCTACGTCATCTCTCCATCGAGCAACAACAGGATACCGATCAATTGATTTGTAATTTCTTATCTCCATAAAGGCCTCGAAAAGTTCCCATGACTCTGTATGTGTTAATTCACTCTCTGTCGGAGAGTTATTGATGAATGTATAGCCGTCGCCGCATTCAGGCTCTCCACAGATTTCTCTTTCAGGGTTGTTGCTCCAGAAATATATGCCGCAGTTAGAACATTGGCCTCGAGTAAAGCCTTTCTCCCTGAGTACGTCTGTCGCGAAAAACTTCTCAGGATTGTCGCTGGCTTCTTCTTTGATCTCTTCCTTTAGTTCGTCGAGGCCTTTCATGTTAACGGCTGGGTAGAGAATTTTTTTATCTTCAAAGGCTTTTGGAAAAAGAAAAAAAGGAAAAGGAAATTTTATTCCTTGAGCTGGTTGTAGGCCTGTGCCAGTGTTGCTACTGAGAAAGCTGAGATGAATGCGTTTGGAATCTGTTCGAAGATTGTCGCTATTGTCGCTCCAGCTGCAAGTTCCAGTAGGCCTCCTGCTAGACTGAATACGGCTCCGAAGATCATTGCTGCTATCACTACGAGAACTCCAAGGCCGAATAGTTCCAGTCTGTTGCCTTTTGTCAGGTTCCAACTGGATTTGAAGGCCTCTATAAAGTTTTGGTCTTCTACGATGACGAAAATGTTCCAGAAGTAGAGGCTTACCAGCAGGAAGAAACCTGGGATCACGAAAGCGAGAAATCCTACTGTCAGAATTACTGCGTATGCTATCCCTCCTACTATCAAGTTGAGGAGAGCCATCACAACGTTTCTGGTGAAGTTTTCAAGCGGTAACTTCTCTGTCTCAGCGCTGACAAATGTTCTCAGTACTCCTATGCCTACAACTGCGCTTACAGTCATCGTCGCAAATAATAGTACACTTGAAGCTGCAGTTGAGAGGCCTAAGGCCAGCGGCACTGTCTCCATAGCGTACTCTGAAGGTATGATTCCTTCGTCCAACATCCCCTGAATCAGCGAGTTGCTGAATACAGTGCTTAGAATACTTACTGTGAATAAAAGACCTGCTATAATCAGGCCGTTTCTCTTAACTGTACGTTCTGCCCCGTTACGAATGGCAGATCCAATATCTAATGACATAGTATAAACAGATTTGCAAGTTACACTAAAAACGCTTGTGAAAAAAGAAAAGAAAAAGAACTGAGGCCTTGTTTAGAACATGCTTCCTAGGCCTTCAGCAGCTTCTTCCTCTGAGGAATCGTCTTCCTCTTCTTCCTCTTCCTCTTCTTCTTCCTCTTCTTCTGAGGAGTCTTCTCCGGAAGGTGCTGGTGTTGCTCCTGATGCGACTGCGGTCTCCATTGCTTCTTCAATGTCGACATCTTCTAGTGCTGCTACTAGAGCCTTGATCTCGGAGTCTTCTACGTCGAGGCCTGCTGCTTCGACGATGTCTTCTAGGTTGTCTTCGTTGATTTCTTTATCTGCTTCTGAAAGTGTAAGTGCTGCATAAATTAATTCCATAGTTTTGATTCACCTTATCCAAAGATTGAGGCCTCATTATTAAAAAGAGAGAACACATACCTGAGTATAGATGAAGTTTTCCCAGCTTGAGGATGTCAGAATAAAACTGGATGAGTATGGGCGAAAAGAGTTCTGGCATCGAGTCGATGAATTCGGAGGGATAAAGAATTTTTCTCAGGCCTTCAATATCTCTTCAACCAAGATTTACAACTGGAAATCGAAGGATTCTTATCTTCCGATTGAGCTCGTGAAGAAAGTATTCGGGAACGAGGCCTCTCAACATGTGAAAGCTTTCAAAGGCAGAGGTAGAAGCAATCCTGTCAAAAATCCTGTTTTTCCAATTCCAGAAAGCAATGAATTACTGACAAGGATAGAATGCTCTGTCACAGTCAACACAAATGGAATACCGCTTTATCAGGCCTCAGATGAAAGCCTCGTTCAGAGATTCAATAATCTTTTTCAAAATCTGGGCGATGTTCCTGTAAAGATCTACGATCGTGAAGTCTACGAACTGAGATATCCCAAGTATCTGCATGAAATACTGATGGAAATAGATCATGAAGAGAATCTCGATGCTCTGGTAGATGAACTTGGGAAAATAGAAAACAGCGAGATTAGCTTAAATGATGAAAATATCAGGCCTGAAGAAATCGGCAGGTTATATCACAAAGATAAACGACTGAGACTTGCATTAATTAGAGAAGATAACAAAGAAATAGCAAAAATGATGTCAGAGGAAAAGGAAAAAGTAAGGAAGGCCTTAAGTCAGGCCTGATTTACTCTTCCTGCTCTGAGTCTGTTTCTTCGTCTTCAGATTCTTCTGACTCGTCTTCTTCAGATTCTTTCTCGTCTGAATCATCTGATTCTTCTAGGTCAACTGAATCAAGATCAATTTGGGAGTTCAGGCCTTCAGCGTTACTTGATGCGTAGGCGAGAATCTCTTCGATTGTCTCCTCTGTTGGGATTCCTTCGCTGATTGAAAGGTTACGAGCCTTCTGTGCAGCTTCTCCAACAATTGTTTCTGCTGTTCTCTTGTTGACGATTCCTGCGTTGACTGCAAGGTTAAATGCTGTGCTTGCTGCTGTTTCAACGTCAGTTCTGTACTCTTCTGTGTCGATGTCGAGTTCTTCAGCTGTAAAGACTTCTCCATCACTGAATGCGATGTCAAGGTCGAGGCCTATTTCCAGTGGCTCGATGCCTAACTGGTTAAGGATCTCTGCGTCGTCTGCTGTAATGGTATCGCCTTTTTCGATCATTGTGGCGCCTTCCATCACGTGAATGCTGCCATCATCTACCTGAACCTGTGATCCGGTCTGTTGAAGCTTTCCAAGCATCGGTCCTGGACCGATCCCTGTATCTCCTTCAGGAACTTCAATATCTGAAGGGGAAATCTCTCCTCCCTGTGCAGCTGCAGAAGTCTTGTTCTTCTTGATCAAGCTGTAAAGCTGGAAAGGATCCTTGTTTGAGAAAATGAAGGCCGGTTGTACGGCCTCATTTTCGTTTAGCTGTTCGATATCTTCCTTTGAGGCCTGATCAATTGCGATATTCATTAATGTCTTTCTGGACATCTTGATGTCTGCGAAGGCCTTCATCTCCTTTTTCATCTGCTGAAGCTGTCTTGAAGGAAGGCTCTGCATATCGAGGATTCCGACTACAGGATAGTCTTCAATCTTCTTCTTGAACTCAGCTACTTTTTCTTCCTTCTGTGCGCGGGACATGTTCTTTGGCTTTGGCTGAACCATTATTCGAAAACACCTCCGTTGTTTTCTGGACTAATAGAGAAAATCACTGATTTTAGCATCAGTTGTCCACCTCCACTGGAGTTCCCATTGTAGTCTTTATCAAGACAGATTTGATGTTGTTCTGTCCCTGAGGCATCTGCTCCATAACAAAGTCATAGATGGCCTCTGCGTTGGAACTAACCTCGTCTTTTTCCTGTTCTTCGTTTCCGATCTTTACCTGCATAAGTGGGTCTTCCCTTAACCTCAGGGTTGCGGTGTTCCTAAGGTCTTCTATCTTATCGGTTGGATCGCTTCCTGGAGGCATTGGATCAGGCATCATGTTTCTCGGACCGAAAACCTGTCCCAGCTGCTGACCGATTTTAGGCATCATAGGGGCCTCAGCGATCAGGAATGAAAACTCTTCGGCCAAGTCCTTCGCTTTACTTGGGTCATCGAAGAAGTCTTCGAGCTCATCTTTATTGATTATTCTATCTGCATTATCTGTATTGTTAATGATGGATTCTCCGATCACAGCGACCTTGATACTCTCATCGGCCTGGTAAGGAAGCTTGAAATCCTCATTGAATCGGTTGTTAGGATCACTTAGATCTATATCCCTGAAATTAATGATAAGATCCAGACTCTCCTTGAAATTTCTATTTTCTGATTCCTCAACTGCTTCCTCGATAGCTTCAGTAAATGACATCTAGATACCCTCCTCATTTTCAAGTTCTTCATCGTATTCTCCTGCATCTATCTCTTGCTGGACTTCATAAGCGTCTTTTCCATCGATCGTTACTCCCATTGCCTGGGCGCTTCCAATGATTTCTTTGACACATCCACGAAGATCCATTCCGAGCAGATCAGTAGATTTCATTCTTGCGACTTGACAGGCCTGTTCAAAGCTCATGTCAGCAACCTTACTCAGGTTAGGTTCGCCGGATCCTCTTTCGAATCCTACGACGTCCTTGATCAATGCTGCTGCTGGAGGCTTACCGACTTCAACTGTGAAGTCTCCGGTCTCCTCATCGACTTCTACATCGACAGGGACCTCCATCCCGTCAAAGTCCTTGGTTTTCTCGTTGATAGCCTGGACTACCTCTCCCACGTCTGCGGGTAAAGGCCCTAGCTCCGGTCCTAGCGGAGGCCCAGCTGAAGCTGATCCCCCTTCTACCAATGTATTGATGGTAGTCTTGTCTCCCATTGTTAATTTGTCACCTTTGTAATACAGATTAAGTTATAATTTAATTTTCTAGGCCTTTTTACGGACCATATCAGCGTCAACAGTCGTTGGAATAGGAACTGCCGCATCCATTAACTCAATGGTCACTTCACGGTTCGTATCGTCAACTCTCTTGATTTTAGCATCTTCTCCCTTGAAAGGCCCACCGATTACCTCGACTTCATCGCCTTCCTCAATCTTGATGTCTTCTTGCTCTTCACTGAGGTATTTCTCGATTTCATCAAGGCCTACTTCTTGATCTATTGCTCCACGTGCGTTTCTAAGGTCGGAGACAAGGTCTTTGATGTCTTGTTCCTTTCCTTCCACAAAGATATAGCCTTTTAGGTCCTCAGGATGGAAAACAGCTTTTATATCGTAGTTTTCTGCCTTTACTTTGCTCCTCATTGCGTTTACGACCGTTTTTTCCCTTCCTCTTGTTGTTCTTACTGTAAGTATCATGAAAATACACCTGGCAAAGTTCTTGCAGCCATGAAGAACAGAAAGCCTACAAATCCGATGATGATTATGCCTGCACCTGTTATCTTCGCCGCCATCTCGAACTCATCGCGTCCCGGCTTCTCGGCAATTTTCAGGACTCTGAGATACTCTCTCAGCTTCGATTTAATGGTTCTCTTGGCGTTTAAGGCCTTCTGATTAACATCTAATTCCATTTCTTGAATCACACCTGCGAATAGAAGAACGACTTATACAGTCGCTCTTCCACTCAAAGCCCGTGAGTGGTGGTAACGAGCTAAAAGAAAAAGCTTGACGAAGTTTTAAAAACCCTTCAGCTACAGGCCTCTATTTCTCCTTCACATTCTGAGGAAATATCATCGCAGCTAAGCCTATCAGCCTCTACTTCGGAGGCCTCAAAATCACATATCGTGCCTGTTGATGTTTCATTTGCGTTATCGCTGAAATCTCCAAGGCTGTCGCCTCCTACATAAAGTAATATTCCTGCCAGAGCGATGGCCACTGCTGCCGCAATAACTACCCACATGACGTTATCCATCTCTATATCGAGGCCTCGCGTTTTACATTTACGGTTTCAATTAGAGGAGCCCTGTCTTTTCCGGAATCCGGTGGTTCTGAGTAAGAAGATGGGTTAAGCCATTGTTCCTCATCTTCCTCTATAATGTTGTCGGATTCATTTTCTGCCTGTTCAAGAACATCGCCACCTAGATACAGAAGAATTCCGGCTAAAGCAATGGTAACTGCTGAAGCAACTATCAGCCAGATAATATTATCCATAAAGTAAAGATGTGGAAGGCCTGTATTTCAAGGTTTGTCTAGATGAACTCTACTCCCAGCTCCTTCTCTATTTCCTCCTCATACTCGTCTTGGTGAGTATTGTCAGGCCCATAGATCTGTGGAGAATCGACTCCTGTAACGATTATCATCGACTGAAGTGTGTTATCCATGTCTTCTCTGACCTGAGCTCCCCAGATAATCTTTGCATTCTCACTGAGCTTGTCGCTTACAGTGTTAACTACTTCCTGAGCCTCGTTGAGCGAAAGCGAGGTGCCTCCTGTGACATTGACGAGTGCTCCCTTGCCTCCATCAATATCGACATCCAGCAGAGGATTGGACAAGGCCTTTGTGACTGCTTCCTGTGCTCTGGAGTCTGTATCTGACTGACCCATTCCGATCATGGCGATTCCGCCCTCTCCCATCACGGCTCTAATATCAGCGAAGTCAAGGTTGACAAGGCCTGGTTTGGTGACTAATTCAGTTACTCCTTTGACTGCGTTTACAAGTATTTCGTCTGCGATTTTGAACGCCGTGTTGAGTGATACGTCTGGCACGATTTCAAGAAGCTTGTCGTTTGGAATTACGATTAACGTATCGACTACTTCTTCCAGTCTTTCCAGTCCGTACTCTGCGTTTTTCTGTCGGCTCTGTCCTTCCATTTCGAAAGGTAGTGTGACGATTCCTACTGTCAGTGCGCCTTCTTTCTTAGCCTGTTCTGCGATTACTGGTGCGGAACCTGTTCCTGTTCCTCCTCCGAGTCCACAGGTGATGAATACCATATCAGCTCCATCGACGGACTGTTTGATCTTCTGCTGGGATTCTTTAGCTGATTCTTCTCCTACTTTGGGGTCAGCTCCTGCTCCGAGGCCTTGAGTCAGTTCTTTACCAATCAAGACTTTCTGGTCTGCGTTTGCGTACAGAAGGTCCTGTGCGTCTGTGTTCATCGCGATAGTTTCGCATCCTTCAATACCGACATCGACCAGTCTGGAGATAGTATTGTTTCCAGCGCCTCCGGAGCCGATAACCTTGATCTCGGCCTTTCTCTGCTCTATCAAGCTTTCCAGTTGTTCATCGATTTCGTGGCTGTTATCTTTTGACTGTGGTACTGAACCTGAACTGCTTCTCGCCTGCTCAATTTGATCTTCCATTATTTGACCCCTTTTTCTTTATTCATCAATCAGTCCTCAAAGTATATAAAATTCCCGAGATTCGCGACCTATTTAACCATTATAGGCCTGGCGCCTAGAATGGAGGTGTCAGGACTAAATTAGCTTTTGTATTCGTCTTCAAGAATACTCATCCAGTGGACGTCCTTCCATTCTCCGTCTACATATTTGTAATCTCTTTCACGTCCTTCTTCTTGGAGGCCTGCTTTTTCCATTACTCTTCTTGAAGGAATATTGTCCTCAAGGTGTCCTCCCCTTATTTTATGAAGGTTCTGAGTCTCGAATCCGTATTCTACTATCATTTTGACAGATTCTGTGCCAATACCTTTTCCATGGAAATCTGGATGTATCGAGATGCCGAACTCTCCTTTTCCATACTCGCTTTCAAGTCCGTGGAGAGAAATCGTTCCAGCTTTTTCACCTTCAAACTCTATCAGGAAATAGGCTGCGTCGTCGTTTGAACTCATTTCCTCGATATGTTTTTCCTCTTCATTTCTATTGAGGGGTTTAGGAGGCCTTCCAATTGTATCTCTAACATTTTTATGCTGGATGAGTTGTTGAAGAAACTCTGAGTCGGACTCCTCAACAGGCCTCAATAATACATCTTCTTTCTCTTTGAACACGCTTTCGGTCTCAGTCATTGATTTTCACCTTCTATCATGCCGTAATAGATAACGTTTTTGTATTCTCCTTCAGAGTAAGTATGATCCCTCAAAGTTCCTTCTTTCTCAAAACCTAGTCTTTCCCAGATTTTCTGAGAAGGCCTGTTACTTTCATAGGCTCTAGCATAGAGGCGGTGATAGTTTAACTGTTCAAACGCATACTTTATTATCATTTTTGAGGCCTCTGATCCATGACCGTGGCCGTGAAATTCTGGATGCACCCATAGACCAAGTTCTCCCATTCTATCTGGCCTATCCCCCTGATGCTTCAGAGAAACGATTCCCTTACTCTCTTCATTCTTATCACAGATCATTAGATGGACATCTTCTCCGCAGATAACTTCCTCAAAGAATTCTTCCTGGTTATCAAGGTTCTGAGGTGCCCTGTTTCCCATGTAAATACGGACACCTGGATGATTTACGCCGTTCCTGAGGAACTCCAGATCCTCCTCCTCGATAGTACGGAGATCTGTTGACTCCCCATGTAAAAATACAGGTCCTGTCATGTATACAAAACGGTAAGGGTAAGAATAAAAGAATTTTTGAGGCCTTTACTCTTCGAATTCCACGTTTTCGAAGCCAGTGTACTCTGTTATCTCATCTCTCATTCGCTCTTTGAATTCATCGCTTAGAGAATGCGAATGTCCTTCGTGTTCATGCTTGTGGATTACTGTAACAGTATCGCCGTCAAACTCTAGTTCTCCATGGCCTAACCTGTTTTCAAGTATTCCCTGTGCTATTTTTTCGTCATCCTCAACTTTTTCAACTATCTTTACCCAGTACTCTAGGTCTTTACCTGCGAGAGGGTGATTGAAGTCGACTTTGACTCTGCCTGATCCTTTTGAAATTACTCTGCCTCTCTGGCCGCCTATCATTATCTGCTCTCCAGGCCTGACTTGGACACCTTGTTCCTCAAACGCTTTTTCAGGGAAGGTCTCGGTCCTGTCACTGTCTCTTTCTCCATAAGCTTTTTCCGCAGGTATATCGATTTCCTTTTCTTCTCCGAGTTCCATATCCATCAGTGCTTCCTCAAGTCCTGAGATTACAAAGTTTTCCCCTAGAAGCACGCTTATTGGCTCGAAGTTCATCGATTCTGTGTCGAGGCCTTCTTCCTCTGCTTTTTCCTCGACTGTTAAATCGAATATTTCTCCATTTTCCTTTCCTATGTACTCGAGTTTCACCATTTCGCCTTTTTCCATGTTGTTACTCCAGAAAGTGAGAGTTAAAAGCATTGGATTTAACTCAAAAGTATGACTTGGAAAGACAGCCTTCCTAAAAAGCCACGTGAATCACTTGAAGAGCTTTTACACGATACAGAACAACATGAACAGGCCTATATGAGCGCTGAAAATCCTTCTGTCGGCCAGATGTGGGTGGCGATGAGTATCATGAATCAAAGGCTTCAGAAAATGGAGCAACTCGTCAAAGCACAGAGGAAGGCCTTAAATGACTTAGAAATCGACGTAGAGGTCGATAAGCATATAGATGAAGACCTGAAAAGCAGCTTAAAAAGGTACTAGATGAAATGTCTTATTCATTATGGTTGAGGTAATATCGGTTTTTAACGCAGCGAAAAATTATCTGAGAGGGCATGCCAGTTTCAAAATAAGGGGTGACGAAATTTCTCTAAGCTCTTCTAGCTTTGTGAATGGATATTACAACCTTGATTATACTCATAAAACTGAGAAACAACTTTACAATGAACTGGTAGATGAGCTTCAGCCTACTGATGTCTTTTATGACATCGGAGCAAATCTCGGGTTTTTCTCTGCTCTGGCAGGGGTTAAAGGAGCTAAGGTCTATGCATTTGAACCTAACCCTTTGACCTTTAACCAGCTTAATCAGAATCTTGATGCCAATAATGTAGAATATCAGCTCTTTCAAATTGCACTCTCGGACTTTGAGGGAAAAGCCAGGCTCTCTAGAGGTAGAGGCCCAAACCCAATGGCAAAATTGGATGAAAACGGTGGATACCGCGTAGAGGTGAAAGAAGGAGACAGCCTGGATATTCCAAAACCTGATGTAGTAAAGATCGATGTGGAAGGCCACGAACTAGAGGTTTTGAAAGGTATTAAGGGAATCTTGAAAAATACCAGGCCTGTTATATTATACGAGGTTCACAGCCATCAACAGGTAAAAAAGATAGATAATTTCCTGGAAAAAATGGGTTATAACACAGAGCTTCTGAATAGAAGATCCAACAACAATCAACATTTCAAAGCCGAGGCCAAAAAATAATCCGGGTCCCGGAACATCTCAGAGCGATGGATATAAACCCAGATTCATTAGAACGCCTATTCAAGCACTATTGCAGGCCTTCCGGGTTCGGCTCTCGATGCTTTTTCGTCTGAAGAATTTTCCTCTTCTACTATCTCGATATCCGTATCAAATTCTTCTTTCCATCGAGACTGGTTCTGGCTTAAGGCCTCTTGCTCTGTACTTCTGTCGACGTATTGGTCCTTGAACTTTCCAGGATTTTCCACAGCCTCTACCACCATCTGATTGATTTCCTGAGCGTTCTGTTTCAACTCGTCTGTAAGCGTCTGATTCATCATCTTTCCAACATCCTGAAGCTCCAGATTATCCTTGATTGATTCAAAGGCCTGGTATTTCCACTTTGAGGCCTGTATAACTTTGATATTCTCTGGCTCTGAAGAAGTCATATCATTAATTTCTCTGATGTCGCTGCTAACTTTCTCGAAGTATTCATCTATCTCTTCTGCTTCAGTATCAAGCAGTTCTTCGTCTACTTCAGGCCATTCTGAAGCCACTACAAATTCATCGTGTCCTAATTCATTCCAGAGTTCATCTGCAAGATGAGGTGCGAACGGGCTGAGAAGTTTAACTATAGTTCGCACTCCATGACTGAAAATCTCAGCATCAGGATTTCTCTGTCTGTACCAGTAAAGTTTAGTCAGTAATTTGTCAACTTCGCTGAGTGCGAGATTGAAATCATAGCTCTCTGTATCTTCAGTTACTTTCTCTATAGCTCTCTCTATTCGAGCTGAGACAACTCTGTCCTCAAGTTCTGCATTTTCTAAGTTAGGCCTTTCTTCAGTCAAAAAGCCTCTATTTTCATTTACAAGATCGTAGATTCTTTCAAGCATTCTTTCAGAGTTTTTGACGCCTTCTTCGCTCCATTCTAGTTCTCGTGTTGGGTTGGCTGCTCTCAAAATAAATACTCTTGCTGTATCTGCGCCGTGATCTTCCACAAGCTCTGTCGGATCGACCACATTTTTCTTGGATTTACTCATCTTGATTACTTCGGTCTCTAATTCCTGTCCACACTTGCTGCATACGTTATCGTCCTCTACTTCATCAGGGTACAGCCATCCATGTTCCGGGCATTTGTATGATTCATGGTGGACCATTCCAAGAGTCAGTAGTCTTTCAAATGGTTCATCGACTTCAAGCATGCTTCTGTCCCTAAGGAACTTTGTGAAGAAACGTGAGTAAAGTAGATGCATCACGGCGTGCTCTATACCGCCGATATACTGGTCAACGTTCATCCAGTAGTTAGCGTCTTCAACATCGAATGGCGCATCTTCAAGTTCTGGTGAGAGATAGCGAAGGAAATACCATGAGCTCCCAATAAATGTATCCATTGTATCTGTCTCTCTTCTCGCTTTTCCACCACATTCAGGACATTCAGTATCAATCCAAGTGTCTGAAGTTTCAATTGGATTCCCGGTCTCTGTAAACTCTACATCTTCTGGTAACTCGATAGGCAAATCCTCTTCATGAACAGGAACAGCCCCACACTCATCGCAGTGAACTACAGGGATTGGTGTCCCCCAGTAACGCTGCCTGGAAATCAGCCAGTCACGCAATCGGTAACTGACATCTGCTTTTCCGAGGCCTTCTTCTTCCAGTCTTTCAATCATTTTTTCAATAGCTTCTTCGTTATTGAGGCCATTCAGGAACTCCGAGTTAATGTGTTCTCCATCTTCTTCATAGGCCTCTTCACTGAAGTCGTGTTCGCCGCCCTCAACCACTGACTGAATATCTATCCCGTGCTCATTTGCGAACTCATGGTCTCTTCCGTCATGCGCAGGCACAGCCATAATTGCCCCTGTACCGTAGTCCATAAGCACAAATTCTGCGATATAGATCGGGACTTCCTCTCCTGTTACAGGATTCTCTGCTTGTAGGCCTGTGAATACTCCAGATTTACTCTTTTCTTCACGTTCTTCATCATCTCTTTTCTTGGCTTCCTCAATGTACTTTGCGACTTCTTCATTACTTTCTGCGACTTCTTCAGCAAGTTCGTGTTCTGGAGCTAAAGCCATGAAGGTAGCTCCAAATATTGTGTCAGGCCTTGTAGTGAAAACCTCTATTTCCTGGTCTTTTTCCGGTACTGGGAACTTTATTGATGCGCCTTGGCTTTTTCCAATCCATTCGTTTTGCATCTTCCTGACCTTGTCAGGCCATCCCTCTAGCTGATCTAAATCTTGTAATAGTTCATCTGCATATTCTGTTATTCCTAGTTTCCACTGTTTCATGTCTTTCTTTTCTACAACGGAGTCGCATCTCCAGCAAAGGCCATCTTCGACCTGTTCATCTGCTAGAACGGTTTCACAGCCCGGACACCAGTTTACCTCTGCCTCGTCCTCATATGCTAGGCCTTCCTCCTGCATCTTGAGGAACATCCACTGATTCCATTTGTAGTATTCTGGGTTACAAGTTGCAATTTCTCTATCCCAGTCATAGGAAAATCCTAGTCTCTTTAACTGGCCTCTCATGTTGTCTATACAGTCCAGAGTCCAGTCTCTTGGGCTGACATCTCTATCAATGGCTGCGTTTTCAGCTGGGAGTCCGAACGCGTCCCATCCCATCGGATGCATGACATTGTAGCCCTGCATTCGTTTCATTCGAGCAGGAGCATCTCCCAGAGAAAAGTTCCTTACATGCCCCATATGCAGATTTCCAGAGGGATATGGAAACATCTCCAGTACATAGTATTTCTCTGAGTCATCTCTTTCGGTCTTGTGAATTTCTGCTTCTTCCCATTTTTTCTGCCACTTTTCCTCCAGTGAAACAAGTTTGTCAGCGAACTCTGTACCCATACCACAGGTATAGGCCTTGAATTATATTAAAGTCAAACTGAATGAAGATTGTTCTCGAAAAAAGGATGTGAAAGGCCTCATATAATTTAAATGCCCGCAGTCTAATTTTTTCATACGATGACCCGTCTAATATGTGTGAGCAGTGGCAAAGGAGGAGTAGGGAAAACGACGGTTACATCAAATCTAGGAGCAGCATTAACTCATTTTGGGGCTGATACTGTCGTACTCGATGCAAATCTGACTAATCCGAACTTAGGATTCCACATAGGGATACCGCTTTACCCAAAAACCCTTCACGATGTGCTGAAAGGTGATGCACATATAACTGAGGCGATGTACATCCATGATTCAGGCCTGAGAGTTGTACCTGCAGGATTATCTGTCGAAGACCTCAAAGATACTTCACCGGAGAATTTAAGCGATGTGCTTCTTGATGCGGTCGGAGAACCCGATTTTGTACTAATTGATTCCGCAGCAGGCCTTGGAAATGAATCTATCAACGCTATTGAGGCCTCGGATGAAGTTATGATTGTTACTAATCCTAATCTTCCGGCTGTGACTGATGCTTTGAAGACTGTTAATATTGCGGAGGAAGCAGGCACTGATGTGACTGGTGTGATCTTGAATATGGTTAAGGATCATGATTCGGAGCTTTCGACTGAAGAGGTTGAGTCCATGATAGGTTATGAGGTGTTGATGGAGGTTCCTGATCATGAGAAGGTTCAGGAGGCCTTGGCTGCGAAAAAACCTGTTGTTCATCATGAGCCGGATCATCATGTCTCTGAGAGGTTCAAGAAGGTTGCGGCTGATGTTCATGGTCTGGAGTATGAGCCTGATCTTGAGGAATCAGGATTTTTGGACAGGATTTTCTCCCGGTTCAGGTAAAACCTTTTTATTCAGGCCTTGGTTATCTTTACTTGATGACTAGAGTTATCTCTCTCATATCTGGGAAAGGAGGAGTAGGAAAGACGACTTTGTCAGTTAATGTTGGGACTTCTCTCGCTCAGCAGGGTTATGAAGTCCTTATTATCGATGGAAATTTTTCAGGAGCTAATGTCTCTCAGCACATGGGACTTGGTTTTCAGGAGATTTCTCTAAATGATGTTTTACAGGGAGAGGCCTATATCACACAGGCAGTTACCAAACACAGTGAAGGTGTCAGTGTCTTACCGGCTAATATACTTGATTTCCAGGGTAATGCTGAGAATCTAAAACATTCTCTTGTGGATTTTCTGGGGGATAAAGACTTTGTGTTCATCGACTCGGCCGCAGGAATAAATGAAGAGGTTCAGGCAAGTATCGAGGCCTCGGATGAAGTTCTTTTGGTGGCTGAGCCTGAGCTTCCAGCCTTGACTAACTGTCTAGGTGCCAAAAAGATTGCTGAACAGCTTGACAGAGATGTCTTAGGCCTGGTTTTGAACGGTGTTAGAGATGAGAGGTCGGAGGTTTCGGATGAAGACGTTATAGATTTGATGGAGACTGGAATAATCGGAAAGGTACCGGATCACAAGCATGTGAGAGAGGGAATTGCATTGAGGGAGCCTGTCGTCAGCTACAGACCTGAATCCAGAGTATCTAAGAAGATTGAGAACGTTGCTCACAGGATTAGAGGAGAGGAACCTCCCGAGAGAGGTGTCGGGGAGCGGCTGAAGATGAAGTTCAAAGATATTTCTCCGCTTTGAGGCCTAAAGTCTAAATACTTCTAGCTTTCTAACTGATGTATGACAGAGTTTTTCCATGCGTATGATTTGAGAGGTAGGTATCCAGAACAAATCTCTGAAGAAGAAGCCAGAAGAGTTGGAAAGGCCTATGGCACTTTTGCAGGAGATGAAAGCATTCTCGTCGCGAGAGATGGGAGAACTCATGCTGAAAAAATTACTGAGGCCTTTGTTGAGGGAATAAAATCTACAGGCAGTGATGTCACAGGGATTGGAATGGTTCCTTCTCCTGTGCTTTACTTTGCAGTTGATCAGATGGAATACAGTCATGGAGCGGTTGTCACAGCATCGCATAACCCTCAGGAGTATACAGGTTTCAAGTTCTGCCTTGAGAGAGGCCTGGCGATGTCAAGGGAAAATGGAATGGCAGAGATCGAGAGAATATACGAAGAAAAGGATTTTGAAGTAGGCCTAGGAGAATTTGAAGAATTAGATATCAGGAAAGAGTATATTGAAGCTTTAACAGGCCTTTTTGAGGTTGACTTGGAGGTCGCTGTAAATTATGGTAACGGTGTTACAGCGGCTCTATGCCCTGAACTTCTAGAAGAGATAGGCTGTGAAGTTAAAGGCCTTAATGAAGAAATTGATGGAGAGTTTCCCAATCATCTGCCGGATCCCACAGATGAAAAAGCCCAAAAGGCCTTGAAAAGGGAAATGGTTGATGAAGATCTTGGTATAATCTTTGACGGCGATGGTGATAGAGCAGGATTTATTTTTGAAGGAGAATATATTTCAGAGGACGAAGTTCTGGCTCTTTTCTCTCAGAGGATGCTTGAGGAAGCTAGAGGTAAGGTAGTACATGACCTCAGGGCCTCAAAACTGGTCAAGGAAAAGATTCGGGAATCTGGAGGGGAGCCGATCGAAAGCAGGGTCGGGCATACATTTATATCTGAAATCATACACTCAGACGATGAAGTGGTGTTTGCTGGAGAGCTTTCAGGCCATTACTATTTCCCGGTTTTAGGTTTTCCATGGGATGATGGCCTGCTTGCTGCATGCCTGATGTGTGATATAGTTGACAGCGGTGAGATCCAGAGGTTGAAGGCGTTCAAAGATTATCCGGTATCGCCTGAACTCAGAATTGATTGCCCAGAACAGAGGAAAGAAAAAGTGATTCAGGGGGTCAAGGATCATTTCTCAGAACATGAGATGACAACTAAAGACGGTGTCAAAATAGAATTCAAGGAAGGCTGGGCGCTTGTCAGGCCTTCAAACACGGAGGAAAAAATGAGTGTGAGATGTGAGGCCTCTACTGAAGCGGATCTGGAGGAAATCTTGGGAGAAGTAGAATCTACTGTCCGCTCTCTTTGCTGAGCTCGTAGGCGAAGGCTCCTGAACTGATTAGATCTCCCATCCCGACCAGCCTATCTGGTTCCTCATGTATTAACGTCGGTATCGCACAGACATTATAATCCTCGATTGAGGCCTTACCTGTTTCTACGAAGTTCTCCAGATCAAAGAAGTCAGCGAAATCCTCATGTTGGTCAAGATTTTTGACGTGGATATCAGTAAAACTTAGGTCTCCAAAGTCCTCGAGATTTGGCAGACGGCCTTTCTCTGCGCATTTAATCGCTGAAATCTCGCCAAAGATCATGCCGTCAAAAATATCATCTACATCTACAGAGTATTCTTTCTCAGTAACTAGAAGATGGTAACGGTAGGTGTGAAGATGGCAACGAGCCAGATCTGTTTCATCGATCAAGCCTTTCAAAAGATCAAAGGCCTCACCCATTTTAAGAGGCCTGGAATAATCCTTATCCAGTGTTTCTGCAAGCTTCAAGGCCTCTGTTTCATCTAGTCCGATGCTTTCGATGAAAGGAATAATATTTTCTCTGATTAGCTTAAAGTTTTCTTTCTCTGTATCAGCAAGTTCTACATGGATTTTACTATCTATTCTCTGAATTTGATGTCTGGACTTCTCTATTTTTGCTTCTTTATTCCCTCTGAGATTATGAAAACCTGAAAGAACAACGCCCTGGATGTTTTCATCTATCAAATCGATGTTGTCGGTTATTCCTGACCGGAAATACGGTCCGAATCCTCTCAACTTATCTGAAAGGATTAAACGGCCGCTTTTAGGTTCTTTAAACTCTATAATTATATTTTCTTTGGTCCTATCCGTGTTTGCAGAATCTCTCACGTTTTTTAATTTAAACCCTCCGTCAAAATATGGATGTAAAACCTTTTCGTCTATATTTTGGGCCAGTTTATCCGACAGAAGAGGAGTGTAAAAAGTTACACTACCCTCTAGGCCTGAAAGGAAATTCGCCATTATAGCAGCCTGACCTCCCACAGAGGTATCCCCTATCTCAAATTCATATTGAAGCCTTGAAGCATCGACTTCAAGGTTTTCACCGTTTTGAATCGCGTAACTAAGTACCTTCTTAACATCACTGACATTGCTAACTTCATCAAGCTCCTCAGGCCTCACAAGACTCCAGTCCAGGTCACTGAACTCTATTTTTCTGTCAATATTTGCATTGAACGCAGTTAACACCTGAAACCCTCCTATACCTGGTTTCTCAGCCTTTTCTCTGAACTTTTGTCTCCACAAGTCTTTCATAGGCCTTCACAGAGCTCTTCAATCTCCTTTTCAGGTTCTTCAGATTTTACCACGGCTGAAGCTACAAGCACTCCTTTACAACCCAAATCTATGCTTTTTTCAACATCTTGCTTATCTTTAATGCCGGCTCCTGTTAAAACATCTACCTCAGAACGTGTCACTGCTTCCTCAATTAACTCAGGCCTTGCTGTTGAGACAGAGGTCTCTCCCCCGATAAGCTCTGGAGGCTCAAAGGCTATATAGTCTGGTTCCAGCTGGCTCAACTCTTCACATTCCTCAGGATCCTGGGCACAGACTACTGTTTCAAGATCCAGGTCATTACATCTCTCAATGCTGGCCTTTATCTCTTCTTTGCTTATTCTGTTCTCTGAGTGATTTAGAAGCGTCCCTGAAGCCCCAGCCTTTTTCAGGCCTTCTGCTAAATTGCTGCCTGTATGACTGCCGGGCTCTACACTATCTATGTGTTGTGCAAATATTTTTCCAGAACAAACGCGTAAATCTTGAGTCTGTGGTACTGAAACTAGAGATTTATTGGTTTTTTCCGCAATTTTCTGGCATTTTTTCGAAAGTTCTCTGGCTTTCCAGTCAATTGATTCGCTGTAGGCCTTGAAATTAATTATTATCATGTTAAAACCTCTCTCTCGAGATCAGGGCTGTTCAGGATTTTCGCCTCTCCGTTTTCTACCTTGATATCGATGAAGGAATCGCCTATTCGCTTGTTCATTCTTTTACCGGAGTAATCTTCGCACGGATCTATTTTGATTGTGTCTTCTGTTACATCGATACCCAAGAGGTATGAATCGATTACATGTACGAACATTCCTGCGCTCCAGGCCTGTTCAAAACATCCCAGGTTTTCTCCGTTCTCGGAGTCCAGTACTTCTGGTAACGCTCCGGGCTGGCCTCTATCAAGAAATTTGGAAAAGTTTTCCAGAAAGTTAAGGCCTTCAACGGTGTTCCCGTGTTGAAAGTTTGCTGCGGCAGCCCAACAGGTTGTCAATCCCCAAGTACTGCCTGTGTGATAACCTGAGGAATCATAGCCCGGGTCTGTTACTGAACGGGTTCTGGCACCGAAACGTGAGGAAAATTCTGCATTAATTTTGGAAAGTCCTGAATCTGTGTGGCCAAACATTAGAGGAACAGAAGGATTAATGGTTTGAGCAGGGTCTTCGCCCAAGTGATCCAGTATTTGATCTTCTTTAACAAATTTCTTCAGGCCTTCCTTAAGCTCTTTTTCTCTCTTGCCCATTATTTTTCCAGCCTCTAACCAGAGTGACTGGACGTCTACTGCATCAGGCCTTTCCAGGGTGTCCATCCAAGTTCCTTCTGGATCATGCCTTACCACGTTGTTTTCAAGCTCGAGCTTTTCAAAGGCCTGTTTCATTCCTTTTTCGATTTCTGGAGTGATTTTGTAATGGCGTCTCAACTTATCTGCCGCGATTATGTAAAGCGGGTATGTATCTATTCGGTACCCTTTCTCGTCTCCTTCCAGACCTATTTTACCTGGTATACCTCTCTCAGCAAAGTTTTCCAGTATCTTCTCTGCTTCTCTGAAGTAACCTGCATCGATCATCCCCAGGAGAGTCCAGAAACTGTCTCGTGCCCAGAAGTTCTGGAACCAGGGATGCCCTGCGATAACTCCTAGACCTTCTCTATCATAGATCATATTTTCCATGCTCTGAACCGAGGCCTCAAAGCCTCTCTTCAACTCTCCTTCAAGGTAATTATTCTGATGATCTGTTCTATAGCTAGAGGCCTTCCCGGAGGTGAACCTGAACTTTATTTTTCTGGTTTCCGAAGGCTCAAGCTCTATTCTGGCTGTTATTTCACCGGGTATAATGCATTCCTGGCGTTCACCCGGAAAATGTTCCTTTTTGTAGGCCTCACCGGTGTTGATCAGATCCTGGTCCGAAGTTATCTCGAGGCTTTTATTCCCTGAAACCTTGACTCTGGACTTATCTCTCTCAACTATGTAATCTTGATCTGGAACATCTGTTCCTCGGTCTCTGATATCTACTCCGGCTTCGAGAGCTATCTGAATAGCTTTCCGCTTTTCACTTTTGTTTTCGATCTTCAAACCCGATTCTATACCTGGAAGGCCTTCTGGAGCTGATATATTTTCCTGTACATGAAGTGAACCAGTTTCAAAGTAGTATGTGATTTCCTCCCCGTAATCAACTGCCTCTAAATTCTCTGAGTTAAGCCATATTCCATTAAGCCGGAAAGCGTAATAATCAAGAAGTTTATACTCAGGCCTCCATATGCCTGACCATTTAGAGGAGAACCCCGCATCGAGGTCCCGGTGGATAAAGGCGTTAAGGTTTGAGACAGTACCCTTCAGGCCTTCAGGGTTTTTTAGATGATACATAGAAATGTGTGAGCAACGAGAGCGTAAAAAAGGTTTATTTTAACTTCGCAGTGGTATCACGAGTTTTTATACTGGTCTGCGGGAAAGATGAAATATGGAGAATCTGGAGCTGGTTGAGGTATCTTTTGAAGTGGCAAACAAGGTTGGAGGAATCTATCAGGTGCTGAAATCCAAAAGCTCCAAGATGAAAGACTTTTACGGAGAGAACTATCTCACAGTCGGTTTTTACGATGAAGATTCGATGCGGAAAGAGTTTGCTCCTAGAGAAAATCCTTATCCAGATGCCTTTGAAAAGCTTAGATCAGAGGGTATAGAGTGTTATTATGGAGTTTGGGAGGTAGAAGGAGCTCCAAAAACTATTCTGGTCGATGCTTCAGGCCTTCAAAGAGATGTAGATGATATTAAAGAAGAATACTGGGAGATGCATGGTATAGATTCGATGGAGGCCGGTAAAGACTTTGATGAGCCAGTAAAATGGGGTTATGCGGTCGCAAGACTTATTCAGGAGCTGGAGACAAATCAGGAATTTGTTGTCCAGCTTCATGAATGGCTTTCTGCCGGACCTGTATTTCATATCGAGTCTCCAACAGTCTTCACAACTCATGCGACTGTACTGGGCCGGGCACTATCCAATGAGTATGATCTGCCTTCAATGGTTGAATCCGGAGAAATAGAGTCCGAAAGTCTATCTAGGGAGCTTGGCGTGAAAGCCAAACACTCGATGGAAGAGGCTGCAGCGAGAGAGTCAGATGTTTTCACAACGGTCAGTGAACTGACGGGGAGAGAGGCCTCCACGATTCACGGTATAGAGCCTGATAAAATACTTCCAAATGGTTTCAACGTCGAAGATTATCCTAGCCTGGAGGATTTATCGGTGAACCATAAACAGAAAAAACAGAAGGTCAAGGAGTTTTTACAGGCCTATTTCAATCCATATTACTCGGTTGATCTAGATGATGACCCGAGAATTTTTTTCACCTCGGGCAGATATGAGTTCAGGAACAAGGGTTTTGATATACTGATAGAGGCCCTAGGAAAAATAAATGAGAGGCCTGGCGAAGAACTGTACTTTTTCTTCCTCGTACCTTCCGATGTTAAAGGCCCTGACATGGAGGTTCTGGAGAATAAATCTCTCTACGAGGAACTGGGGGACTACGTCGATTCAAAGATGCCTGAAATGAGGCGAGAGTTCGTTGATGCAGTTGCTTCAGGAGAAAATCCTGTTGAAGAGGTTAAAAAATGTTTAACGGACTCCAGTCAACTGGAATTCCTTCAGCAGAACTTTCACAAGAAGAGAGGGAGTGAAGGCCCTCCGATATCGGCATTTGAACTAAATTATGCTCACGATGAAATAATTGAGGCCTTGAGACAGCAGGGAATAACTAACTCGGAAGATGATAGGGTTAAAGTTGTCTTTTACCCTACTTATCTCTCCGTAGGTGATAAGCTGCTTTCTATGGAGTATGAGGATATGGTCGTGGCTTCAAGTGCAGGTTTCTTCCCGAGTTACTACGAGCCATGGGGTTATACGCCTGTCGAGACTGCGGCAAATGGTGCTTTATCCGTGACAAGTGATTTAGCGGGCTTTGGCCAGTTTTTGCTAGAGGAAACGGATTCCTCAGCCAGGAAAGGGGTTCAGGTATTGAGAAGAAAAGATAGAGGACATGAAAGGGTCGTGGATGATCTGGCGAGAAATATAGAGGAGTTCCTCTCATTTGATAAAACTGAGATAACTGAAAGAAAACACAACGCCCGGAAAATGGCACAGCTCACATCGTGGGAGAAACTGGGAGAAAACTACAGAGAAGCGCACAGAACGGCGGTAAAGAAAAATGATTGAAATTAAATCCAGCATAGAAAAAGAGTACAGAGAATTCGACAGACCAAGGCCTTATTTTTCAGTACATGATCCTGATATTGATGAATTACAGGCCTTGGATAAAGAATTTCAGAACCTGGTTTTGATCGGTAACGGTGGTTCAGTAACAAGCTTTAGAGCCTTGAATTATGCTTTCAGAGATCAACACGATAAAAATGTAGAGATAATTACAACAATGGAGCCAGGATACCTGAGACATGTCGAAAGATCCATTGAAAAAGAAAATACTCTTGTGATGCCTGTAAGCAAGTCAGGTTCAACAACAGGAGTGGTAGAATCCACGCTTTACTTTTTAAACCGTGGATACGAAATAATGCCGTTAACAACAGATCATAACTCAGCTCTGAACAATATAGCAGAACGTAGAGGCCTTGAAACAATTGAACACCCGGATATAGGAGGCAGGTTCACAGGCCTGTCTGAGACAGCGCTTGCTCCGGCTTCACTTCTCGGGTTGGACGTCAAAGAGATCTTTAAGGGAGGAAGAGAGATGCACAGGAGATTGGATCCTGGTAAGCCTAACAAGGCTTCGAAACTTGCTGAGGATCTCTTTGAAGCAGAAAAGCAGGGTTATGATAAAGTCTTGACCCCTTTTTATTCTACCCGTTTATTCGGTTTTTATCCGCTTGTTGTTCAGTTGATGCACGAATCAGTCTGTAAAAAAGGAAAGGGCCAGACATTTTTCGGTGATCTTGGTCCGGAGTACCAACACCACACGAATCAGAGAATTTTCGGAGGAAAACAGGATATACTGCCTATGTTTATAGAATCAAAACATGAACATGCAGAGATAGAAGTTCCAGAAGAATTACAGGATGTAGAGCTTAGAGGCCGAGAATTAGGAGATCTTGATGGAAAAACATATGAGGCCTCTCTGGAAGCTGAATCAAGAGGTGTAAAACAGGCGCTTGTAGAAAGCCAAAGGCCTAAAATAGAGTTGAGACTTGAAGAGTTAAGCTATGATTCTGTCGGAGGGTTTTTGGCATTTCTCCAGTACCTGGCGGTCTATTCCTCATGGTTAAGAGATGTTGATCCATTCAATCAGCCTGATGTCGAGCAAAGCAAGAAAAAAGGTTTTGAAATGAGGTTTGAACAGTGAAAGTACTGTTCCTGACCAGAAAGTTTGTCGACGGAGATGATATCTCCGAGTATGTTAAGTCCTTGGCAGAGACACTGGTCAATGAAGGTCATGAGGCCTTTGTCCTTGCTTTTGATGATGGAGAGTATTACTCTGTTGATGAAAGAGTCGAAGTCGAGAGAGTACCGCTTCATTACGAGGGTGATTCGCTTTACAGCTGGTCGATGATGCTTAACAATGAGATGAAGGAGAAAGGCAGAGAATTGTTTGATGAAAGAGATTTCGAAATTATACACGCAAATGACTGGCTGACAGTACCCGGTGCGACAGCCATCAAAAAATATTCTGAGAGGCCTTTCGTCCTTACACTTCACTCAACTGAGAATGAAAGAGGCTTCAATGATCCTAACTCTGAGGTTATATCAGAACTTGAGTGGAAGGGAGGTTACAAAGCAGAGAAGATACTGGTTAACAGGCAAAGCACGTATGACTCGGCTGTATATGACCTAGATGTACCTGAAGAAAAAATAGAGGTTTTAAACCCTCTAAGCGGTGACTGGCATTCATCAGCTTTAAAAATTTATGAAAACCTTTTGAATTTTAAGGAAATTGATTTAGAACGGTGAAAAATACATGAGGCCTCTTTTTATCACGTGGGAATATCCTCCGTATAAGGCAGGCGGAATAGCAGCCCACTGTGAGGATCTTGCCACGACTATGGCCTCTCAAGGGCACTCGCCGGTTGTAGTCACTTTCGGTGAGAGAGAGGAAAAGGAATACAGAGACGGGGTTGAAATCCACCGGGTGCCCGCAAACAATGGAGCTGATAACACTGTTTCTTGGGCGATGGCTCTCGGAGATAGAATGGAGAAAAAAGCCCTAGAATTATCCAAGAAAAAAAGCTTCGATCTTGTTCACGGCCACGATTGGATGGCTGTTCCCGCTGCTACAGGCATAAAAAAGACTTTAGGCCTGCCACTGGTTTTCACCGTGCACTCTACTCAGCAGGGCAGGGATGGGATTGACTCTGATTACCAGAGGGCGATTCACAACCTTGAATGGCTGGGTACTTACGAGGCAGATCAGGTTATCACGGTTGGTAGAGACTTCTGCGATGAAGTAAAGCATCTCTATGAGGTACCGGAAGAAAAGATAAACTATATTCCTAACGGTGTCGACCTTGAAAAATTTGACCAACACTCCGGGTCGCTTGAGCGTCAGAACTATGCGCTGGAATGGGAACAGATAGTATTGTTTGTTGGAAGGATGTATCCTCAGAAAGGCCCGGGCCATCTCATAGAGGCAATGCCTCACATATTAGAGCAAAAACCTGATGCAAAGTTCGTTATGTGCGGTTCGGGGGCGACAGAACACTACAAAGGCCTCGCCAAAAAACAGGTAGGAGATAAAGTCTATTTCCCTGGTTATGTATCGGATGAGGAACTTTTATCGCTGATGAAAGAATCAGAAATGACTGTAGCTCCGAGTGTCTATGAGCCGTTCGGAATAGTGCCTCTGGAAGCCGCTGCGTGCGAAACTGCAACAGTCGGGAGTTACACAGGAGGAATGAAAGATACGATTGTACACGAGTATACAGGCCTACACACGTATCCAGCAGATTCCAATTCAATCACAAGCCAGGTTACCCGGGCGCTTGAAGACCCTGGATGGGCAGACTGGCTCGGAGATAACGCCAGAGACCGGGTCGAAGATAATTTCCGATGGGAACAGATCAGCGCATGGACCACAGGAATATACAGCAAGGCTGTTGAACAGAAATAAAAAATATCTGCGCCAAATAGCACACATGGAGAACAGATTTTATGGTCTGATGACTGCAGGATCAGGCCTATTTCTTCTAACCGGTATTTTACTCGGTCTATCATCTACAATAGGTCTCTGGTATGTAGAGGCTTTGGGAATATGGCAGGTTGAAGTCGCCAGAAGTATTTCAGCAATCCTGATGATGGTCGCAATATCATCTTTCATGATCGGGCCGACACTCGGTGCAGCATTCTCGTTGTACCTTGGATATGACATCGAAGACAGAGCGATATCCGTCATTTCAGCATCTTTCACAACCTTTACAGGATACTTCATAATGAACCTTACAGCAATCACAATATTACTGAATCAAGTAGAGGCCTCATCAGGCATGAACAGCCCCTACCGAATACTCAATGCATTTATAGGCCTGGAAAACAGCGTCGCACTCTTCAGCTTTCCAACACTTTTAGTCTCGATGTTTGCTGCCTACCTCGGCTCACAGCTCAGAGAATAAATTTCACTCCTTTTCATCCAACCAGGCCTTAGCAGCTTCATTCATCTTTACCTTAGCTTCATCAGTGTAAGAATGTTTTACTCCTTTCAGCTTCTGAAGATGTACATCCACATCAAGGTTCTTCAAGGCCTCTATAGAGTGTTTAATATGAACGGTTTCATCAGCGGCGCCGTGAGAAATAAATACGGGGATATCTAATTTATCCTCTACATCTGAGAAACTGTAGGTCTCTAGATCCTCGATAAATCTTTCATCAATTGGTTTTCCCTCTATGAACTCGAAAGTGCCTTTCTCATCTACTACAGATCTGAACTTATCCATGGTCTCATTGTAGGTGACAGGCATCTTTGCCACGATACCTTCGACTTCTCTCTGAACAGCTGTATGAAATACGACTTTCCCTCCGAAGCTTGTACCAAAAAGCACGGTTCTTTCAGGCCTAAAATAATCGATTACAGCTTCAAGATCTTCTATCCTGGAGCTCAGATTCTGTTCGATAAAATCCCCGTCTGACTCGCCGTTTCCTCTGAAATCCAGTCTAACAGCATTCCAGCCCGCTGCACTATAGGCTTTGGCTCTCTTTTTATTTCCTCTATCTTTATTTCCTGCAAATCCATGGCATAGAAAAATCCACTTATCACTGGAGGCCTCGTGATGAACAGCGGCAACGTTCTCGTTGTCTTCAACTTCTATGAAATGTTTTTCAGTCATATTTTCAGGCCTCTTTCTCTCTAAGCTTTTTCTCAACTTGTTCCTGGAAATCCATTAAATGATCTGTGATAACGGCAAATCCTTCATGCGGGTGATCAAAGTATGAGAAATAATTGTGGACTGATCCATCATCCATAGTCTTGGTCGCAATATGATGTAAATGATCGCTGGTTAAAAACTTCCTCCAGACCTCCAGATATTCGTCATCATCTAAGGCCTTGACCTTGTTCTCAAGTTTTTGTAAATGTTCGAATAATGTTTTCTGCATAGGGTTTCCGAGCCAGGCACTTGCATCCATCTCCTGGTCCGCCCAGGAAACAGTGTTGTATTCGAATGCATCGAATTCGCCTACAGGCTCATTTTCTTCAGCAACCTCTCTAACCTTAGCGAACTCTAGATGATCGTATTTCAGTATTTCTTCTGGTAAAGATTCTAGGAACCAGAGGATTCCTGTACCTTCCCAGTGATGTTCTCCGAATGTTTCATAATCCATGAAGAGGTTGACTGAATGTCCGGCAGTATCTGCCAGCCAGGAAGCATACTTCTCAGCGGTCAAAGGATACTCATCCCACCACTCAGCAGAAAATCTATATCCGACATCATCAGTCAATTTTCGATTCCTCAACATTATAGAGTTTCCATCTTCGGTAACAAAATCTGGTTGAGTATAGACGTCGTTAGGAGAACGCCAGCCAAGAATACGGTCCACACCTTCCGTAAAGATGCCATCATAACCCTCCTCTAAAGCTATCTTTCCTATTTCATTATGATAAATTAATTCTGTATTTGTCATAACCTTAGGCTTCACACCAAAGGTCTCCTCAATTAACTCTCTGTGATGATTCAACTGCCATCGGAACTCATCTTTATCATCAAATAAACCTGCTAGACTGTGAAGATAGGCCTGACCAATGAAATCTATAGAGTCTTCTGGGAACCTGTTGATTAAATCGATTAACTCAGGATGATACTTTTTCGCTTGCTGAATCCAAGAAGTTGAGATTGAGAAGTTGACAACTAGAGGCCTGTCAGTTCCTGATCTCTTTTTTGCTTCTCTCAGCAATCTCTCAGTCGCAGGGAAGTAACAGTTTTCCGCTACATCCTTGAAGAAATGTTCATTCATCTCATCGTCAAAATATCGGTCATAAAGAGTCTCTGAGTCTTTTTTCACTCCTTCAGTTCTCAGTCTGTGAGGTTGATGAACTTCGAAGCTCAAAGTGATTTTCTGAGTCATAGGTAAGTTCTCGGTCCACTTGTTTAAATTGGATGGGATTCAATAAGTTTTGTATGCGGCTCAGGACAACCGAAACAGAAAACGGCACCCGGATCGAGATCACCGGTGAGAAAAAAGCCGCAGTAGTAATAAGAGAAAACGGCGAAGAAAGAATATTACTTCCGCTGAAAAACGAGTACGCAGAGACCACGTACTACTACGAGAATAGCTCAGGCCTTACAGAAACAGAAAAAGGCCTTATAGGGTTCTACCCAGGATACCCAGATAGCATCAGTCTAATTAATTAGATCTCTGTAAATTTCAATGTATTCATCTACCATTTCGTCCCAACTTCTGCTTTCAACAAATATTTCATCTTTCAGAAGGCTTTTCTCCAGGCCTTCAGCGATTGAATCCGAATCAGCCTCAATTAGGGTGATAGCTTCATTCGGCAGTAACTCATTAATCCCGCTTTCAGTGCATAATACTTTTGTACCAGTGCTTAAGGCCTCGCTGATCGTCAAGCCGAAAGGCTCGTTAATTGAAGGAGATACAAATACGTCTGCAGCTCTGTAATAACCTCCAAGCTCTCTATCCGGGATAAAACCCTCAAATCTGACATTTTCCTCTATATCAAGCATTTCAACAAAGTCTTCAAGCGACTGCTTCATATGGCCGTCGCCACCAAGGACGAGTAGGCCTTCATTGTTCTCAAGATATTTTTTAAACCCATAAATCAGGTGTTCAAGGCCTTTCTGTTCTGCATGACGGCCAACATAAAAGAATACAGGATTTTCTGTATCAAAATTTATATCCTGATCTTGCTCAGGTTCAGAGAAGCCGTTGTAAACTGTCACAGGCCTTTCACCGTATTTTTCTTGTATTTCTTCGCTTAACATATCGCTTACAGCAGCTAGTTTGTCTGAGTTTTTTACAGCGATTTCTTCCATTTTTTCAAGCTCTTCGCTTGGAGTTCTGCTTCGAGAAGAGCTCAGAGAGTGAAAAGTAGATATCCATCTGGTATCTGAATACTTTTGAGCCTTATAACCTGATTCTGTACCGAACCAGTCATTAGTATGGATTATATCATATTCTGAGGCCTTTTTCGCTGCTTTTCTACTGAGTTGCTCGGCTTTGGAAAACATATCGCCTTCAACATCTACAGGGATTATGCTATCCTCTTCTGGAGCTCTCTCAGCCGGCAACATTAAATCCACTTCAATATCCTTATCTTTCAGGCCTTCGAACAGTTCTTTGACCGCTATATCCAGGCCTCCATCTATTTTAGGAGGGTAGCCCCAGCCCAGTAGAAGAACTTCCATAGAGTAAAATTAGAAAAGAAAGAATATTTATCTCAGGCCTAAGGCCTCGTCAGTCTTTGCGATGCTAGTTTCTTTATCCTCCATTTCAAACATTGATCTGATTGCATCGACGTTGTCAGGCACCACGATTGATTCTTGATGCACCATGTGAATCCAGTAAAGAGTGTCTCCTTCTACTTTGATGGTTTCTTCCCAGACTGCTGCGTTAGGCATATCGCTTCTCGGAGTGTTTAAGTCTCTCATCTTCTCATGGATTTTTCCTGTAGAATCATATCCTTCTCCAGCACTAATCAAATCTACTCGAGGCTGGTTTCTAAAGGCCTCCTTAACTTCTTCTTCTGTCGCGTCCCCTTCCAGTTCAAGGTTGACCATGTGAACGTGTCCATAGGTGACCGGGACTTTCACAGCCAAAGTCTTGATATCGAGATCAGGCATTACTGCCTGAACATCAGGCCCGTGATGAGAAGGCACTTCAGTAACAGGGATCGTCGAGTTAATAGGTCCACGGGAATCCTGAGGGATATCTCCTCCTCTTCTGACAAGGCTGGCGACCGCATTATCGATGCCGAAGGCCTCATCTATAGCATTCATAGTTCTTGACAGAGAAGTTGTGTTACAGGATACAACTTTAACATAGTCTTTTCCTCTGGCATCTTCATAGTTAGCGTCGGCGTTGAAAGCTACCGGCGCGATATCTTCAGGCGCTCCTCCCTGGAAAACAGCTTTCACATTATTAGGCTCGTAGAGATTTTCTTTGTTCTTCGCGTCAACTCCTGGCGGAGTAGAGTCAACAACAAGATCGACTTCATCCAGCTGATCCTCTAGCAGGCCTGCGACATAAAATCCTTGATCCTGAAGGTTGTCCATACCATCCTGGTTTGAAGCATAGAGATCTGTGCCATGCAGAGGACCGTCCTCGTGTAAAACTGTCCTCAGGCCTCCAGTCTGGGAGACATCTGCGACTCCGTAAAGATTCATGTCATCCTGCTTTTTCACGGCCTCAGCCACTCTCTTACCGATCGTCCCAACTCCTGCAACTATTACGTTTACCATGTTATCACATCTCAAAATTGGCAGGCCTTGAATAAAAAGAATTCCTGAAAAATTTGGAACATCCTAATTATTATTTCTCGGCAGTTCCGTGATAGGCGTTGTCTTTCTTCCAGCCCGGCTCAAAATTATATTGAGTCCCGGATTTCTTAACTTTCCCTAGTAGGCCTTCCAGCTTTTTGTGGCTGCATTCCGGTGTGAGGTAACGCCATTCTTCTCCAGAGTTAATTCTGCGCCTGACCTCTGTACCGGAATATATTTTCTCACTGAACATTTCAGGCCTTTCAACTTCGATATCGGTATGTTCTTCGATTATTTCTTTGACTTTGTCATTACCTGTTATTACTCTGGAAAATCCTTTTTCTTCAAAGAGTTGAGCCCATCTCTTATTCGCCTCTGATTCAGGGTCGGAGCTTTCAGGGTCTTTTTCAGTATCTTCTATCCCGATTACTTCTACATCAAAGCAGGCCTTAATCAGTTCCTTTCTCTCATCAAATGTAAGCGGATTTCTTTCAGTCCTTGATCTTTCCGGACTTCCAATTATAACAGAAAAATCATCAAATTCTTCCTTCATTTCCTCTACTACATTGTGGTGGCCTAGATGGAAAGGCTGGAACCGTCCGAGAAAACCTGTCTTCATTATACCAGACTGTTCATTCAAAGAACTTCTCACCTGCATCCATGACCTCAGATTTTTTCAGGCCTGGAAGATCTTTTGCGTCATAATCTTCCTCAAGTTTCGCGGCTAATGCTTCACCGATCAGGCCTGTATTCATGTAGAAAAACTCTTCGTAGTTATCGACTTTCTGTCTGAGCTGTTCCTGTATTGAAGGCCATCGAGCAATGACATCTTCGCTCATTTTCAGCTCTTCATCGTTTAATTCTTTCATTCTCAGCGCTGTGTAACCAAACTTGGTTACTTCTTGCCACTTGAAACTGATTTCAGGGTAGGAAGCTTTCTGTATAAACTCTAATTCTAGTAATGCTCTCAAAACTCCTTCCGTGCTGTAATCTTCAGCTTCAGGGTTGACAGCGATCATTACCTTATTATCTGAGGCCTCAAGCACTGAAAGATCTTCTTCATGTCTCTGCCAGCTCAAGAAGAACTCTACGTCCTCAATTTCAAGTGCGTAACTGTAGCGGTTAACGCAGTCATCTATTAATCCTTTAACGCGTTCAAGCTCAGATCTCGAAGGCCTCACACTGTATTCCATAACTAATTCTTGAAAGGTGAATCTCTTAATTCATTCTTTCCACTTTATTGAACAGCCTTGTGAGGCCTCCTGTTTTCCTGGAGCGTCTTTCCTTTTCAGCATTTTTTCTATTGCTTCTTTCATATCTCGCTGATTTACTTCTTGATCCGGATTCATTTTGTCATTCAATCTTCCGTGATAGAAAAGCCTGTGACGCCAGTCAAGCAGGAAAGGATCAGGCGTACATACTGCGCCATAGGCCTCGGCAACTTCTTGTTCTGGATCGACTAGGTAATAGAAGTTCTGAGAGTTCAAATCGTTCTCGTCTAGAAAGGCCTCCATTTTATCTACGGAATCATCTGGATGTGTCTCAGCATTAGGATTGATTCCGACTACTGCGACTGATGGAAATTTTTCGTCCAGTTTTTTTAGTTCTTCTGTCTGGGCCTTTACATAGGGGCAGTGGTTGCACATGAATATTACTAAAACTCCGTCATAATTATCTAAATCGGTTAAAGCGACTTTTTCTCCATTATAGTTTTCCAGTTCAAAATGCGGTGCTTTTTCTCCCAGTTCAAGGCCTGAATCTGATTCCTTCAGTGACATAAACAGACTTTGTTTCTCGAATCTTATTATTTGAATGGTCTATAAGACCATTGTTATCAGGCCTGTCAGTATGCCGATAACTGATCCTGTGACTGAGTCTGAAAGGAAGTGTTTGCCTAAGTATACTCTAGAAAATGCGACTAAACCTGCTGTTGTAAATGAGATAGGGATTAAAGCAGGATAGAATGATGAGAGCAATGTCGCAAGATTAAACGCAGATGCTGAATGACCTGAGGGAAATGAAGATGAGAATGAGGCCTTTACTACCTGATTTTCAGGTCTTTCCCTGGATGAGAAATATTTGATTGTCTGCACTACTGTAACTGTCAGCCCAAGTCCAAGGCCTATAGTTATGGACTCAGTAAAGCTTCCAAGCAAGTACAGGAAAGCCAGAAATATGGTGTTTACAGGCGCTGAGCCTAGAGATGTAAGGCCTATCATTGTACTGTTTAAGTTATCAGTTCTACTATTAGAGATGAATTCCTGAACTTTCTTATCGAGATTTACTATCTTCGACTTATTATTTTCTTTTCCAGTTTCAGTCATAAAAGATGAAGACTTCCCGTTAGATTAAAATTCAGGTCTTACATAATATATTGTATTATGAAAGAACATCCTAACTCACCGATCTTTCGAGACGGAAACCTTCTAATCCTGGCATACGATCACGGACTCGAACATGGCCCTGTAGATTTCGAACCGAATCCTGCGAGCGCCGATCCAGAGAATGTCTTCGAGGTCGCATCGCATTCAGCAATCACTGCAATAGCTGTACAGAAAGGTACCGCTGAGGCCTATTACAGCGATTATGAAAATGATGTTCCACTTCTCTTGAAGTTAAACGGTAGTTCCAGTCTGGGTGAGAGAGATGATTATTACAGTCCAAAACAGTGTACGGTAGAGTATGCAGTCGAGGAGTTAGGAGCTGATGCGGTCGGCTATACAATGTATGCAGGTTCCGATCATGAGGATGAGATGTGGAAGGAGTTCAGAGAAGTCCAGGAAGAAGCCAGGGAATACGATGTGCCGGTAGTTATGTGGGCTTACCCTCGAGGCCATGGAATCGAGCACAAAGACAAATACGAGAGCGATACAGATCCTGATGTAATCGCTTACGCAGCAAGATTAGGCCTGGAACTGGGTGCGGATGTAGTAAAATGTAAGTATCCTGGTTCAAAGGAAGATACTGAGAAAGTCCTTAGAAACACTGGCGAGATGAAATTCGTCATGTCAGGAGGATCCAAGAGAAGCGATGAGGCCTTTCTGAACGATGTTGAAGCAACTATAGAAGCAGGAGGAAATGGATTGGCTGTTGGAAGGAATATTTTCCAGAGAGAAGATCCTGAAGGAGTCCTGGACAAGCTTGAAGGCGTAATCTATGAATAAAGATCAGGTAATCGATGAAGTAATTCGGGAAGTTACAGAGGCAGCACCTCACATTTCTTCAGGCCTGAAAAGGCGGAGAGAATACGTTGGGGAGGAGAATCCTTCTGGAGAGCGCCAGATGGAAGCGGATGTCTGGGCCAATGAACTCCTGCAGGAACTGATTACGTCAATCGAGGGAGTCGGCGAATTTGCTTCAGAAGAAAATAAAGAAATTATAGACTGTGGAGAAGGCCTTTCTGTGACTATAGACCCGTTGGATGGCTCATCCAATATTCCGACCAATAATCTTGTAGGCACGATAGTAGGTATCTACGATGAAGGCCTACCCTGTAAAGGAGAAAATCTGGTTGCAGCCTTCTACATAGTATACGGGCCTTTAACAACTTTGATGATTGCAAGAGACAACGAGGTCAATGAATACGTTGTAGAAGAGGTAGAAGGCGATAAAGTTGAACTACATCTTGCATCGGAAAGTCTTGAAATTCCAGAGGCCTATGTATATGGTTTTGGAGGAAATAAACACTGGAGACAGGATTTCAGAGAATTCGAAGAAGAAATATCGAAAGAATACCAGCTAAGGTATGGAGGCGCCTTTGTAGGCGATATAAACCAGACTTTACATCATGGAGGCCTATTTGGGTACCCGATGAGAACTGATGCACCTAACGGGAAGTATAGACTTCTTTTCGAATGTAATCCGGTAGCCTTCATAGTCGAGATGGCGGGAGGCGCATCGACAGACTCGGATAAGTCCATACTTGATGTCGAGGCCTCTGAACTTCATCAGAGATCGCCTTTCTTCGCAGGCACTGAAGATATGATCCAGAAGGTCGAGGAGGAAGTTGAAAGACCCTGAGATATACCCAAAAGATTTAAAACAGCTTTTCTCAAGTATTTGTGTGTCATCGGAAATACTCGACGCCTCCGATACGACCGAAACTTCATTAGAAGACGTTCAAGTAGATCTAGATAGATATATGGGCTTGGAAAATATTTTAAACAGATATGATGCTGTTGTAGAAGTTTATGACGGCTCGGCCTTCCTCGAACCCACTGAAGAAGAATTAGATAGGAGCAGCACAGATTATCATGCTCTGACCGGGGACGCTTTAGTACTGGGATGGAATTACGATTCGAAAACTGGAGGCCTGGAAACAGTTCAGGAAAAATTATCTGGTGATGCTGTAGTTCTCGCTTTTGGTTTTGATGGCCAAGACCTTCCTAATTATCAGGAGATGAATGGCGAACTTGATTCTCGAGGAAACTGGTGGGATCACCCAGAATTTTTAGATGCAGACATGGTCGTGGATGATGAAACCTATTCTGGCGCTTTGAGGCCTCCAAAGAAAGCGGATGTAAGTTCGCATGTGCTTCGTGGAGGAAAAGGTATGAGAGATGTCTTCCATCTGAAAAATATCTAGTCAAAGTAATCCATGATATTCTCTCTATCAAAGTAATTTTCCTCTCCTACCTGTTCCTTTAGAAGGCCTGCGGTCTTTTTCCCAATCAGTTTCTTCAGTTTCTCAAAATTGACTTCTTTGATATCTCGCTTGTTTCTAATCCCATAATCGTAGAGTTTTCTAGCACGAACTCTCCCAATCTGATCATACTTTACAAGTGATAGAAGTTCTTCATCTATTCCGTGCTTTAATCGAATCCTTAATTTTTCCAGATCTTTATCGACATCCAGGCCTTTCATTCTTGCCAGTTCTTTACTCGAGTAAAGCAGCCAGTCAGCATTCTGCATCTTTGCCCTGATTCCCCCTGGAGCAATGCCAAATTCATTCATAATCTGTTCTTCATCCATTTCTGATATCCATGAGTTCATCATCATCGCGGTCTTCATACAGTTCATGAAAGTCTCGTACTCGACATCCCATTCCTGAGGGGTCTCCTCAAGCAGATAAGGCTCGGCATCCATCAACATCCTCTCGTATTCGCTCCACTCTTTGTCTTTTACCCTCATCTTTGGGCTTAACTCAGAAGTCCGGGAAAGCATAAATAGATAGGAAATATCTCGTGTCTCGCTTCCGTCAGCTCTCTCAAGGCCTTTAAGCATGAGATGAGCTGAGTCCGGGTCGATGTAGAGATCCGAGACTTTTCTACCGATCTTTGTCGCCTCAAAGGCCTCGGCGTCGACAAAATCGTAGTCATCAAGTGTATCAACGACTTTCCTGATCTTTTCCTCTACACTACTCATATCGCCGAACTGGTGGGCGTAGAAAGTTTTCTCATAGAAGCTGACCAACTCATCCATGCTCGAGCAGAACTTTGAGGCGATCAAAGCCAAAGTATGCATTCTGAGAACCGGCTCAACGTTAAGCTTCGACTGAATCCGCTCGGCCTCACCAAGAATATATCTTTCCAGAATATCCTGCTTCATACCGGGCTGCTTCGCGATAGAGATAGCCTGGCCTTCATCATCGTACTTAGGCCTTCCAGCTCTTCCGCAGTTATGGAGTATTTCTCTTGAGGACGTGAGGTAGTTATGATTATCTTCTACTTCTATGTTGTAGCCTTTTTTCTTTCCAGACTTTTTGGTGGAGATCACTTCTGTGTAGTCAGAGGCCTGTTTTCTATGGTTATTTGAGTTATTGTAGTCGCTATATTTTGTCTTCTCTATATCTGCCTTTACAGGATTTAGCACAGATGCAAGCTTGTTGAAGCTGTCTTTGGATCTTATTCTTACAGAGTAACTTTTTTTGTTAACTTCATATTTAGCCCCATCGATTTCGATATCTTCGACAAATTTCGAGTCTTTTTGTGATTTAACCCCGAATCCTGCTAGGAGCTCTCTGAGATCATCGGCAAATTTTTCGCTTGAGGTGCTGAAATGGATTCGATACTTGTATTGGTCCTCCATCATCAATAGAGAACCATCTCCATCGAATAACCCTTCGATGAAAGAGGCCTGAAGACTTTCGGGCATTCTGAAAATTATCTCTGGAATCTTGGTTTTATCTGATTTCTTTCCATACGGAATGGTAAACTTATCTTTAAGGATTTCTGCAAGTAACGTATTGCCCACATCCAATCTGTACTTACCTTTCTCTCTTTCCTCTTGATAACATTCTAGGCCTAGCGAGTTGAAAATATTTTTAGCTTTCTCTATAATGTCTTTGTTCGTATTAAAAACTCTGATTGAGGTATAATTTGAGCCATGACGATTATCCTCTGTTTTATTTAGGTTTCCATCTGTTAAGATTATCCCAACTAGCCACATGAAATCCTCATTCACGTGTTCGGGTATCTCAATCACGTTCCCGAAGCTGCTTTTTACTTTAGTTAATGAATCTCCTATCTCCTTTCTGCTCATTCCTAGCTCTTCACAGGCCTTCAATACTCCTCGAATTGGCACAGCTTTTTTGTCATTTCTGTAGTGATAAACGGCTGAATCACTTATGCTCAAGTTATTGGCAATTTCCTTATCAGTTAAATCAAACTCTTTCTTGTATTCTTCAAGGACGTCTCCACAATTAACCCCATAACAACTATTAGGAACTAAGCTGTAAAAGTAAGGATTTTCGTATTGAACTTTATCTGATCCAATTCGAATTAAATCTCCTTGTGACACTTTTCCTGCCTCAAGCCATTCATCTTCAGAATCTTTCTTCACAAGTATAGGGTGATCTTCTGTCAAAACAATGGTCCCGGTCTCAGTCTCAATTTCAAGAGTTTCCTTATGCCCATTTTCGAATCTCTCCGTTACAGTTTTTCCTTCCACTCGTCCATTTTGTTCGTTAAAGCTGAGCACCTCCAAATCCTCATCGCTCTCAACAATCTCCCCAATAGGCCTCCTCTCACCATTTGAAAGCAAAATCTTTTGCTCATAAGGAAGACACATCTGCTCATATTCCAGGACTGGGATGAAATCCATTCCATCTCCGGTGTAACGCTTCAAGTCTCTAATGATAACTCTGTAGGCCGGAAGATTTACTCCAGCTGCCAGTGTTGGAGTGGCTGATATATTTTTAATCAACCCTTTCTTGAAGGCCTCTTCCACCGCTTTACGCTGGTTTTGTACAAGGCCTGCGTGGTGGAACGCGGCTCCTCGCTTCACGTTTTTTGCTAATCTTTTGCACTGTGATGTCGGCGAGCCTAAAGCGTTCAGTATCTTGTCTGCATACTCTTCAAGTTCTTTACCTTCCTGTCGATCTATTTCCTGTTCCGTTATCTTTCCTGCTCGATCTGACTCTTTTTCTGCTCCTTTCCTCGAGTTACAGAATGTTATCGCCTGCTTTTCCTTTTCCAGTGTGTCTCTCAGAATATTTTCAGTCCCTCTGCTCTCGCCATAACTCATTTCCCGGACCTCTGTTTCTGACTCCTGTTTCTCTTTCTTCTCCTTCACATCTGCGCCGGTGCTCCAGCCATCAGGAGTCTCAAGCTCCGACTCTTCATCTAGATCCTCATTACCTGAGAAAAACTCGACCTCTGAATCCCAGTAAACCCCGTGTTTTAATTCTACAGGCCTGTAATCAGACTTAACCAGCGTTGAGTCCAGCCAGTCCGCCATTTCACTCGCGTTAGAGATAGTTGCTGAGAGGCCTAGAAGCTGGAAGTCTAGGAGTTCTCTCAATCTTGTCAATGTAACCTCTAGAGTCGGGCCTCTATTTTCAGAAGTCAGTAAATGGATCTCATCCACAACCACCAGGCCTATATCGTGTATCCAGCTCGGATTGTGTCGAAGCATCGAATCCATCTTTTCAGAAGTCACTATCACAATATCTGCATTATCTAGATACTCTCCTGCATCGTCCGAGTTGCCGACTGTCATCTGAACGTTCAGGTTCTCGTATCTCTCCGAGAAATCCTCATATTTTTCACTTGCTAAGGCCTTCAGCGGGACAATGTAGATAGCGGTCTTTCCCTGCTCAACAGCTTTTTTAGAAATCCCGAGCTCTGCGATAAAAGTCTTGCCGGAAGCAGTAGGAGAAGCAACTATCAGGTCTTCCCCCTCCGTAAGGCCTTTATTCACTGCCTGTTCCTGAGGAGGATTTAATTCTGTGATTCCCTCATCAATGTATTTTTTCTTCAGGCCTGAAGGAATATCTAGATTTTCAGTCTTCACAAGGAATAATAGTTTGGAAATCTTTTATCTTTCAATTTTCAATAAAGAAGATTTAATATAACGCCGTTATATCAGATTTCTACAGCGATAATATTAATCTGGAAATTTCCCCCTTTTTTCTAGAGAAAGTACAGTTTATTTCTTTGGATTAACTTATTTCTCTCAAGTTTCTTCGTGCGTTCTTTCATCGCCCTGAAACCTGTATTCTGTGGGATATAGATCAAAGATGGGTATTCATTGGACTCAGATACGATAGAGATAAAGTCATCATCGTGCGTCAAGATAATCATTTCATTCTCAAGAGCATACTCAACTATCTCCTGGTCCTTCCAGCCAGAAAGATCCTGCTCAAAGGTTGTTCTAACTTCAAAACCATTAGATTCAAGAACAGGTTTCAACTGGTTGTTCACATTTTCATCCAGAAGAATCACTCAACACCATTTAAGCAGTCTCTGCTTTTACTTCTCTAAAGACATCTCTGTTACTATAAAAATAATTCAAGGCTGCCTCAACATCGGGCTCATCCAATCGCTGGTAGGCCTTCAGTATCTCGTCCACGCTGTGGCCAAGACCCTCATACTTCACAGCAACATCGCTGACACGAATCCTAGTCCCTTCCAAGAAAGGCTCACCACCCAAAACACCTTCCTCCTCAACAATATTCTTGCTCATATTCAATAACCCTTGATTAACTAATAAGAATTTAAGTCATGACAAAAACATTTAATATAACACTGTTATATTAGAGGATTCTTCTGTGAAAAATACTTTATAGAAATAGATTACATATACTTAACCCATATAAAAATTAGTAATTGCAATCTGCATATGTCTTTAAGCTGGCGGACCCTATATACAGCGATAGAAGGCTTGAGGCCTTCAAATAATACGTCTAGTCATTTCTATCCCTATTTTTATGCAGATATAATTTCTCAACTGAAAATCTCATTTCAATCAAACAGTACGACCGGAGGTGACAAATAATGAAAGACAAGATGAAGAACACACTCGAACACGAAGTCGAACTCCTAGGCAGAAGCATCTCAGTCCTCGCAATCGCAGGCCTACTCGTAGTAGGAGGCGCATCCGCAGCACTACTGACCAGCTTCGGAACCATCGACGGAGAAGCTGAAGTAGATCAGGCCTTCCAAGTAGGTCAAGATGGACTTACTGAAGGAACAGCTGATCTCAGCTATAGTAGCTTCGGCAGCGAATTGACTGCTGGAGACACAGTCGTCGACGGACCTTACAGATTGAGCAACAATCAGGACTCTGCTTACAGTCCAACAGTCACAACCACTTTAGATAGAGGAGACGATGATGTGGTTGATTCGACAACAGGCACTTCAGTCGACTGGACCTACAACGACGATTACGCATCAGTAAGCGAATTTGATGACGCATCTGATGGAGATGATGTAGGCCTAGAGACGACCTATGTCGATGCCTTCCACGAAGCAGGACATGACTTCGAAGATGTTGAAACTACTTCAGAAGATGCATCTGAAGATTCCGGAAGTGAGAGCTTGACAGTTGGTGACAGCAGTGATAACTATGACACCATCAGTGCTGCACTCGAAGATGCTGAGGATGATGACACTGTATTCGTTCACTCAGGAGAAGGTCCCGATAATGGTGAGTACAACGGCTTCACTGTCGACACCAAGGGAGTGACGGTTGCTTCTAACGGTGCTCAGGTTGAAGTTGGAAGCAACAGCCAAGTCGACATTGATGCGGCTGATGTAACTATCGAAGGATTCGAGATTTATCCAGAGGATAGTGAAGTTGCATCAAATAACTTGGTAGATGTCCAGACTGACTCCAGCTTTACTATCAGGAACAATAAGATCAGAGACCTTGAAGTAGAGAAATCTGATGGTGGTCCTAGTGGTACAGCAATCTATCTGGGAACGGATTCGACAGGAACTATAGAGGACAACACCATTGAAAGCAACTTTGCAGGAATCGGTGGAACGGAAGACTTCTCAGGAAATATTGACTATAACTACTTCGTCGATAACGATGAAGCTATTGGAGTCGGATCTGGACAGGCCTTCTCAACTGGAGGCAACGTCTTCGAGAGCAATGAGGCATCATTCAGAGTCCACTACGACGATTCAGATAGCTCTGTAGACGCTGGTGACAACTTCTTCCATACGCCGTATAACATCGATTATAACGGCAATGGAGATACGGAAGTAAGTGCCTCTTACAAGGAGCTTAGTGACTTTGAAGTTGGTGCTGATTCGACTGAAGAGTTCGGAGTGGTCAACGAATTAGACCTGAGGATCACTACAACCGACTTCACGCTCGAAACAACCATTGACAGTGAGGACAACACACCATCCACAACTTAAATTCTATTTTCTCTCTTCTTTTTATTTTTCAAAGAGAGAACAAATTGGCAGGCTTTCAATCTAGTCGGTTAGGCCTGTCTTTTACATATGAATGGCTCTAAAGTGTTGCTGAATTTGGCAGGGTTGCTTCTAGTTTTAGGTATATCTTCAGCTTCGGCGCTTGACAGTTTTGGAACTATCAGTGGTGAAGCCTCTGTTGAGCCGGCTTTAGGAATTAGCGAAATTGATTATCAAGGCTTTGATGAAGCAGTTGAAATCTATAACCCTTCAGATAGGTCTATTAATTTGACAAGCTATGAACTGTTTGATAGATCTCTTGAAAGCAAGAATCAGATTAGAGAGTTGGAAGCAATCAATTCATCAGAGTTAGATCCTGAAAGTTTTGCCATAATTGTTGAGGGAGGTTATGAGCCGAAATATGTTGGAGAAGTGAATTATTACAATGCTTCAACTTTGAGCCTAACTGATGATGGTGAGATTGTCGGTATCCAGACGGAAGATGGGGAAGTAGTAATTGATGAGATAGAATATACCTCTGAGTGTAGTGACTCAGATGATACTTATCATAGGAAATCTTTAACTGGAGAAAGGCTTGAATGTGACAGCAAAAACTTTGGAAACTCAACATATCTTAGTGATTCTCAATGAAAAAAGAGATTATACTCTCGCTCTTGATCCTGATTTTTTCAGGCCTTTCAATTGCTCAATATGTTGAGATTAATGAAGCAGAAGAGTTCCCGACCCAGTTGACGGGAGGCGAGTCTTTTGAGTTAGGACTGAATTACAGTGTTGGAGTTGATAGAGAGGTTCCTTTGAGTTTGGAGTTGAATGTTTCCGGCGATGAGAGTGTTCCTGAAGAGGCCTTTGATGTGAGGGTCGGAGAAGAAGAGTATGAGTTTGTTGATGGTGCTTACCGAGTTAATCTAAATGATAGTTCTGAGGATGGTTCCGCAACTTTAGAAGTTGATTCTAATGTTCGTTTGAGGCCTGGAAACTATGATTTCAGCCTTGACTTGTTGAGCAGTGTGGGTGTTGGTGAGGAAGTTGAAGAGGTAAGTCTTACAGAGGGAGAGACTGAGGAAGTTGAGGGCGATTATGTTGAGGTTGAGATCGAGGCCTCTGAAAACGGAACTGCTAATGTGACTGAGCTTGGTTTTGTGGGCGCTGAACCGCCTTCTGATAACTCTGAATTTGTTGGCGGTGTAGAAGTCAACGTTCAGGACGATGAAGGGAATGATATAGGAAGTAATTCTTCAGGTATTGTTAGAGTTAATTTTGATGAGGATGATGTCGAAGGCCTTGAACGGGATTCTCTGTCAGTTTACTTTTACAATGAGTCAACAGGTAACTGGGAGGCCTTAGATTCAACTGTTGGAGATAACTTTGTAGAGGCTGATGTAGATCATTTCTCAGTTTACTCAGTGTATGGAGAAGAGGAAGACGATAGTTCTGGTAGTTCGTCGATAAGTATTGATTCTGGAGATGATGAGCCTCAGACTCCTGAGCAGGATCAGACAGAGGAAAATGATTCTGAAGATGAGTCATCCAGTGATTCTGAAGACGATTCTGGAGATACAGGCTCTCAAGATTCAGATCAGGATGACTCTGAGACTGGCCAGGATGATCAGGTGGCTGAAGAACCTGGTTCTGGAGAAAGCAATACACAAGGCCTTACGGGACAGTTCACAGAGACAGCTTCCAACCCTGTATTTGTAGGTTTTGCTCTAATAGCATTGTTGTTAGGAGGCCTAGTCTACTCTGGTCGGTATAAAGATATTCTAGAGAAAATAAGAAGGCTAGATATCAGGTAACTCTATTTTTCAGGCCTGTTCTAGATTTTTTCAGTTCTTTCCTGAGATTTCAGGTGTTTGTCTCCTGAGATCAGATCTATTCCTTTTCTCCTCGCTGTGGATAGAATGATTGCATCCATTAATCCAAAGTCCGGGAATTTTTTTCTCTGTCTTTCTTTGATTTTTCCGGCTTCTCTGGCAATCTCTTTTTTTAGGCCTAGTATTTGGGATTTGTTTTCTATGAATTTCTCTATTTGGGTCCAGCTGTGATCTGTTTCGAAGTTTCCTAGGTGGTAGTTATCTGAAAGTTCTGCAAGCGTTATTATGGATGTATAAATTGTTTTTTCGGATTCTATCATCTGATATATTTTTTCTCCAGTTTCAGTTCCTTCATAGAACTCTATCCAGGCCCAGGTATCCAGTAGTTTACTCATATCTATCTGCTCTGTCGTTTATGTCTCTGACTTTATCTGTGTCTTTCAGTTCGGCTGAGCCAAACATTTCTTCCGTTGAAGGCACTTCAAGTTCTTTCTCTGTCAGTCTGTCTACAACTTCATCGAGCGAGGAGGCCTCCATCTCACTTTTGAGGTTCTTCAGCTTTCTGTGAGTTTTCTCATCTAAACTTACGGTAGTAACCATAAAAACTAATTAGTAATTAATCATTAAATATTTTTTCTATACCACTCTATTTTCTTCAGGCCTTTCCTCAATATTCTTTATGGTGGTCTCGATTATTCTTTCTTTGGCTTCTTTTGTGTTGAAGGCTGAATGAGGAGTTACTATTACGTCTTCTCTCTCAATTAACTCGCAGTTAGCTCTGAATTCTTTGCAGCAAAACTCTGTTTTACTCGAGAGATCTTCTATTTTCTGCATTTCATCCTCCATTTCGATGACATCAAGGCCTGAGTAACTTACAGAACCATTTTTTAACGCTTCCAGTAATGCTTCTGAGTCTATCAGGCCTCCTCTAGCCGTGTTGATTACGACGGTGTCTTCCATTTTTTCAAATTCCTTTTCTGAAAGAAGATGATAATTTTCGTCAGTGAGAGGACAGTGAAGAGATATTATATCCGCTTGATCGATTAGATCCTCAAAACTGACATACATGAAGCCCAGTTCTTCTTCTAGGCCTTTTTTCTCGTATGGATCGTAGGCTATTACGTCCATTTCGAATCCTTTCGCTATTTTTATCGCTTTCTGACCTATTTCTCCTGTTCCGATCACTCCAAACTTTTTACCGTTTAATTCGAAGCCTTCCAGGCCTTCATGATCGAATTTGTGATGGGTTTTTTCCTCTGCCTGGGGAATCTTTTTCGAAATCGATAAGAGAAGGCTGAATGCGTGTTCCGCTACTGTATTTGATCCGTAATGTGGGACGTTGTATACGCCGATTCCAAGCTCCTCTGCTTTATCCAGATCGATATGATCGAAGCCTGTTGACCGTGTAACTACTGTGTCAGGCCTCAGTTTTTCAAGGACTTCTCCTGTGACTTTTGAAGATGCAAAGACGGAAATCACGTCTGGTTCAAGGCCTTCAGGAATGTTATCTGGAGTCAGGGATTCCTCGAAAGTAATGTATTTTAGGTCTTGGTGTTTTTGATAATCGAACCAGGCTACTTCCATAATTACAGTTTGGTTCGCCGATTTAAAACAAAAAAGGTTTTAATCATGACAGGTGAGTTAGGCCTAACTCTGAGTATTCAATCTTTCCATTTTTCCAGTATGTTTTAATTCAAGAATATGTTCTATCCTGAGTTAATTCTTTCTGGTAAATCTCTCAAACACTAAATCACCGGATTTTTCGCTCTCGGATAGTTTCCAGGCCTCTTCGTTCCATTCTGGGAAAAATGTGTCTCCATCATGTCTTCCGGGAACTCTTGTCAGAATCATTTCATCAGCAATATCTAGGGTCTGTCTGTAGATTGATGCGCCCCCGGCGATAAAGACTTTCTGCTCTGAGGCCTGATCAAAGGCTTCTTCAAGGCTGTTCACAACTTTTACGCTCTTTTCTATTTCTGGATCGCTTTTAGTCAACACGATATTTTCTCTATCGGGTAAAGGCCTGAAATCTTCAGGTAGGGAGAAATAAGTTTTTCTACCCATGATGACAGAATTTCCTTTTGTCTTTTTCTTGAAATGTTTCATATCTTCGGGATAATGCCATGGAATTTCTCCGTTTTTCCCGATTGTGTCTTCTTCATCCATCGCTGCGATTATTATTTTTTTCAAGAATCTTTCACCGTCCATCCATCGATAGTATCTCCTTCAATAATTTCTTTTTCTTGAAGTTTGGTCTTTACCTTTACTACTCCCTGCATTCTGTCTCCAAAATTATCATAATAATTTTCTGCAGCATCTCTCAGGATCTGGTCCAGATCACTGTCTTGATAACTTCCATCGAGTCTATTTCTAACATCGTCAAATAACCGTTCCCAAGTATTACCATAACTTTCCGATGTATCCAGCAGCGACTCTATCTCTGAATACGGCAGAAATTCCTCAACTGTAAAGACCCATGGCTCTGCAGGACTTTCCCTTTCAACATCCATCGGAACATCATAATTCTCGATTACGTCATAGACTGCCTTTCCTACAGCCCCTGCCTCAAAATTTACTTCAGGAGCTATATCACTTGAATAAAACTCATCTAATCCCTCATCAACTAAAACGCTATAGATCTCCAGAAACTTCTGTTCAAAACTCATTCTGCCACCGCAAACTTCAGGCCTGGATAAGGATCATAACCCTCCAGTTCAAAGTCTTCATACTCTAATTCATCAAGGCCTTTATCTGAAATAACCATTTCAGGTCTTTCCCTCGGTTTTCTTGAAATCTGTTCGAGAAGGCCTGGAATATGATCATAATTTTCCTCCTGTACTGGAGCATTTTCCTCAATCCATTTCTTGACCTCTTCAGGCCTATCAGTTTTCATTCTCTCCTTTAATTCTTCTAGGTTTTCCTTATACCATTTTCCACGTTTTTCTTTACCACAGTAAGCATGTGCATCAACGATTGTGTGTGAGAAGTGGCCTGGTTCTAGGTCTGTCCTCTGTGCTATGATCTTCAGAATTATGCTGTATGCGGCGATATTGAAAGGTATGCCTAGAGCTACGTCTCCGCTGCGCTGGGTCATATGCAAATTTAAGCGGTCGCCTTGGACGTTGAAGACGAATGTAAAGTGGCATGGCGGTAGCTTAGAGACAGCTGCGTTGGCCGGATGCCACGCATTTACAACTAATCTTCTGGAGTTCTTCGATCTGTATGGATGATCGCCGTTCAAGGTATCGATTATATACTGAAGCTGGTCGAAAGTCTTCCGGCCGTCTTCCTCATTAACCCACTGAGAAATTATATCTCTGATCTCATCCTCGCTCAGATCGTACTGGTCCTCTGCTTTCTCAATCCATTCTTCTTGGTTACTCGGCCACCACTCGCCTTCAAGTAAATCTTCATCTTCCGGAATAGGATAACGCCGCCAGAAACGACCATAAGCAGTCGGCAAAAGGCCTTCATCATCCGCCCAAGCGTCCCAGATCTTTGTCTCTTCACGCAGATTCTTGATATGCTCTTCACCTGAAAAATACCATAGGATCTCATGAATCAAAGAGTTCCAACGATAACCTGACATGTCTTTAGTTGTCAACAATGGGAATCCCTTTGACAGATCAACAGAATAACTCTGTGAGAAAGTCGAAATTGTATCTACTCCTGTCCTGTTAGGCCTGTAGTTCCCGTTTTCGATTATGTTTCTGACCAGCTGATGGTACTGTTCCATAAATTTTGATCCTCAACTAGTGTTTAGTACTTTTCGAATTCAGTACTCTATATCGGTTTCACGATAGAGATCGAATTCATCCATCAAGGCCTCTACTCTTTCTCTGACCTCTTTTCTTAAGTTTTCATCATCAGAGTTTTTGACCAGTTGTCCGATCATCTCTCCGATCTCCTCCAGCTCTTTTTCCTCCATTCCTCGAGTAGTTAATGCAGGAGTCCCCAACCTGAGGCCTGAAGTAACCATAGGCGGCTCGGGATCGTAGGGTACCGCATTCTTATTTGCGATTATGTTACAGGCCTCTAAAGTCTTTTCAGCCTTCTTACCAGTTATATCTTCTTCTTTTAGATCAACTAAGACCAAATGATTGTCAGTTCCTCCTGAAACCATTTCCAGGCCTTCTGATCTCAGGCCTTCAGCAAGAGCTTTTGTATTCTTCTTGATCTGTTTTGCATAGTCCTTGAAATCTGGTTGCATCGCTTCTTTGAAACAGACTGCTTTTCCAGCAATCTGATGCATCAGTGGGCCTCCTTGAGAGTATGGGAATACTGCCTTATCTATTTCTTCAGCGTACTCTTCCTTGCACAGGATCATTCCTCCACGAGCCCCTCTTATTGACTTATGGGTTGTCGTAGTAACTATATCACAGTGTGGGAAAGGCTGCATATGTTCATCAGCGGCTACAAGGCCTGAAATATGGGCTATATCAGCCATCAGCACTGCATCTACTTCCTCGGCTACTTTCGCAAACATTTCAAAGTCTACCTCTCTTGGATAAGCGGAGTAACCACATACAATTAGATCGGGGTCGTGTTCTTTGGCGGCTTCCATTACATCTTCTTTCTCGAATCTTTCAGTTTCCTTATTCATAGGATATGTGTCGAAGTCGAACATATCTCCTGACATGTTTACTCCGTGTCCGTGGGATAGATGGCCTCCGTGTGAAAGCACCGGGCCCAGAATCTTTCCGCCTTTACCGACCAGCTTTCCGTATACTGCTAGGTTTGCCGTAGAACCTGAGTGAGGCTGAACATTTGCATGATCTGCATTGAATATTTCACAGGCTCGTTCGCGGGCCAGGTTCTCAATTTTATCGTGGTATTCACAGCCCGCATAGTATCTCTTACCAGGATAACCTTCAGCATACTTGTTCGTCAGAATTGAGCCTTGGGCCTGTAAGACTTGTTTAGGCACAAAGTTTTCGGATGCTATCATTTCAAGGCCTTCATGTTCCTGCCTCTCCATTTCGTTTTTCAATGCTTCATGTACTTCAGGATCTGCCTCAGAAATATCACGATGCCTCATGAGAAATAATTGTAAGTAAACTATAATGATTCTTTCGGATCATTCCTCGAAGAACATTCTGACTACCATCTGTAGAATTTGGATGAATACTCCCATGAATGCGACATAGATTCCTAGGCCGTTTAATAGCGGTGAGGCCTTCTGCTCTCTCAAAATATAGATTTCATAAACTAGGTAGACCATGAAGCCAATCAGTGCTAGGAAGAACGTAATTAAGCCGAATATGCCTGAGAAGGTTCCTATGAAGGCCATTCCCATTACTCCTAAGAAAATATAGTTTGAGTACATTCCCCATTTCGAGAAGTCTTTTCCTGTTAGATAGACCAGGCCTGCTGAGGCTAGAGCGATTCCAACTGAAACTGCAAGTGTTAATCCGAGCACTATTGGATACATGTTTGTGGAGGCCATACTCAGTACTCCACCGCCGAACAGTCCGTAGGCAAACTGCAAGATTCCTGTTCCAAGGTAGGCCTTTCCAGTATCTTGGTTTCTTATACCTGATTTGGCGATCCATACTCCTCCAGTCAACAATGCTCCGAAGAATAGGACTCCGAGAATCAGGTAGGAGAATACATAATCCATCAATCCTGTGAGAGGTGTGAAACTGATCAAGGCCATCAAAATGATGTTTAATGTGACTAGGCCTGATGCGATTCCTATGGTTTTGTATTCGTGTTTCACAGATGTATTTGAGGCCTTGATGTTGATAAAGATGGTTTCGGTAGATTCAAAAGATATCTTTAACGTAATTTTTCTGTGAGAGATAATGAGTATGCTGGAAGTTTTATTGTAATTGAGGGGCCTGATGGGGCAGGGACTACAACTCAGGCAAAGAAACTGGCCGGGAAACTTAACGGGTTTTATACTAAAGAGCCTACCGATTTGAGAACAGGTGAGATCGTACAGAAGCTTATATCTTCTGAAGAGTCTGATCCTTTGGAAGTTGCTGAGGCCTTTGCCAGAGACAGGGAGAAACATTTAGAGAAAGAGGTTATCCCTAGGCTTGAAGCAGGTGAGACTGTTGTATCTGACCGGTACTATCATTCCTCCATGGCTTATCAACCTGTGATGGGTGCAAGCAAAGAAACAGTAATGGAAATGAATGAGGGTTTTTTGAGGCCTGACCTGACTTTTATACTGGAAGTTGACCCTGAAGTAGGGATGTCAAGAGTGGAGGATAGAGGAGGAGATGACCATATATTTGAGAATCTAAGTTTTCAGGAGAAAGTCTCGAGTAGATACGGTAAACTAAACGCAGATCTCAAGGAAAAAATTATCTACATTGATGCAACTGAAAGTATTGAAAAGGTATCAGAGAAAATAGAAGAAATCGTCAAATCAAGGTTATATAGCTGAGATAAAGGTTAGACTTTTAAACAGGCCTTTACTGTAAACCAATATAGAATGAACGAGAAAGGCCTTGAAGAGACTAATTCTGGAGTAAAGAAGAAAGGCGATATTGAAGAAGTCGCGGAATTCGCCCGTGATATCGAGGAAGGCTTAGAAGAAGAAGTCAGCGAAAAATCCATAGAAGAGTTTACTAAATGGAGGCCTCGTGAAGAAGATGGAGAAAAGGATATCGAGAGAAAGACTGTCAAAGCTGCATCCCTGAAGGAAAAAGACGTTGAGAAACAGTCTAAAGGCGTCAAAGATTTCTCGGATGCAAGTAAGAAGACTGTCGAGGCCGGAAAGAATGCCTTAAAGCCGAGGAAGGCGGGTAAAGAGTTGAAGAAGGCCTCTAAGAAATTTGTCAGGCCTATACATTCTGGTTCCAGAAAGACTGCGAGAGGCCTGGAGGAAAATGTTTATTCGAGAGTTATGGTCAAGTTTAATCCGTATTTCTTTGATGCAAAGGAGTTTTCAGCAGATTTACGGGCTGATAAAGATGGAAAATACTCTATGGAGGTAAGTATACCGGATAAATCTCAGAGAAATGATTTGAAGGAATCCTTGAGTAGAAGGGAAGACTGATGGAGTTTATATCGGTTTTTGCACTGGTCGCTGCAGTCTTCATGGGTATATCAATCGGTGCATCCAGTGTAGCGCCGTCTTATGCGCCGGCTAATTCTGCAAGCAGATACAATGTTATGCGACTTGCATTGCTCGCCGGAATATTTGCCTTTATTGGTTCAGTAGTTCAGGGCCAAAATGTGGCCGATACAGTCGGTGCAGGCCTATTATTTGGAGAGATTACTGTGCTTCAGGGAGCCACTATTCTTGTCATCGGCGCAGGCCTTGTAATTATCAGTGTATTAACTGATTACCCTATGCCGACAGCTTTCACAATAGTTGGGGCTGTCATCGGATCTGGTATAGGTTTTGGAAACGAATTGAACCTTTCAGAACTTGGAATGGTCGTTGGTTTCTGGATAGCCACTCCTGTTTTTGCTCTGGTAGTTTCTTATTTGTTGGCGAGGTTAATCAGGAGGTTTGTTCCAAGAGAGGGCTCGGAATCATTGATTAACTATCTTTTGCTTATTTCCGGAAGCTATGTAGCATACACAGCAGGGGCAGCATCTGTAGGCCTTGCAGTCGGACCTTTACAGAGTACAGGATTTGAAATGACTTCCCTGCTGTTTCTGGGCGGAGCCTCTATCCTCATGGGTTCATGGATGATCTCTCCTCGAATAATAAAGGCTGTCGCCTATGATTACAGCAATGTTGGGCCTCGTAGAAGTGTTGCAGCACTTGCTACCTCGGGAATACTGGCTCAGATAGGTATTCAGCTTGGTGCGCCAGTATCGTTTAATCTTGCGATTGTCGCATCAGTAATTGGTTCAGGCCTCGTAGAAGGATCCGGTAACAAGAGCGATGAAAAGATTTACCGTACTGTGACAGCGTGGATAGGTGCGTTTTTACTGTCGATCTTACTGACGGCTCTCCTGGGATATATAATTAGCTCCTAAGCTCAGTTTCTGGAGATTAATATTTTAACTAGGCCAATTTAATTGTGTTTTATGGATGATATATTCGAGAAATCATATCTGATCACAGGCCTTTTCATGTGTATTCTGGCGCTTGTGAATCTTTTGACAGGTTATGATGCTCTCATTCATATCTATATCTTCATGTGTGTAGGCTTGTTTGTATTTTTCGACGCTTTAAATTACTTTAACTCTGAGGAACCTCTTATCAGTGGAAATGTAACGGCATTGAATGCAGGCCTATTCATAATTATGACTGGTGTGGTTGTAGGATTTTTTGTTGAGCTCTATGCGGCTTACCTCGCAGATATATGGCCTGGTATGGTTTCGGCGTTGAATTTCTCCGATTCCGACTTCAGTCTTCAGATATATGCACTTGTCTTTCTCTATGGACTTATAGCCTTACCCAGCTATTCTCTTTACACAATCCTCAACAATGTTTACTCTTCCGAAGTTATGCTCAGAGATGAATTTGAAACAGATTATTACCGCTACTTCGTCCATGCAGGCCTCCTCTTACTTGTATTGCCTTTTGGCTTGCTCTTCGGTGACTTCAGTCAGTTATTCTCGTTTACACTTTTCATAACTTCTATGTTAGGCCTATTCCTAATTATTGAGTACTTCAACTTCAGAAGAAAAAATCAGGGGATACTGCTAAATTTCTTTGTTAAGAATTACGGTCGGTTAGGTGTTTTTCTATCAATTTCTGGCCTGATAGGTTTAGTTATGGCTGTATACGTAAATGGGTTTAGTGCGATATCTGGAGTCCCAATAAACAATATAGAAATACTTGGAACGCCGGTTATATTGATCTTGCTGTGTTCCACAGTTGTTTTGGTATTTATGTCAACGGTAAGCCTTGTAAGTGAATCAGAACTTGAAATACAGTGATTCAGGAAATCTCGGACTTTCCCGGTGGCAAAGACCTTACAATATAATCCAAGTCGAGATCATAATCTTTAAGGCCTGATCTAATACTTTTCGCTACTTCACTCTTTTTCTCATGGCCAGGCCTCAGATTCAGGTAATCCTCGCAGTTTTCCTTTATCGCTTCTTCAGGCCCGCACATAGGAACTTGTAGGCCTTCTTCTATCTCGTAAGGGCCTATAACTGCGTCTATTTTCACATTCCTGAGGTATTCTCTTTCCCCTCTGATTACGAAGGCTCCTTTTGAGAGATACTCTCCGGATTCCGGATTCTTTGTAACCTGATCCGGGTTTACATAGTATACGTCTGCTGCTCCGATCCCTGCCTTCCAAGCCTTTGTGAAAGTCACTGCTGCCCTTGCCGCTTCATCCAAGGTAGTTTCAGGTGCTTCCTGGCCGTCTTTTATCACGACGCTCGGCGCCCCGTCAAAATCTGAGTGTAGGTAGAGATCTTTTCCCTCCATGTGCTTTTTTACCAGCATTTCGTTGGTCTGGGCATCTTTTCCTATGCATACAAGGAAGCCATCGCTGGAATAAAACCAGCGGTATTTCTCAAACCATTTCTTGCTCCGCTTCTCTGATTTATCCTCCATTACCTCCTCGAGCTCGATATCTTCCTCCCCCAGATCTTCTATCTCTTTTCTGGTCTGATTCAGGGCCTTTTCAGCACTTTCCATCTTTTCTTCTGAGGCCTTGGCTTTATCATAGTAGTCGGAGGCCGTCGCCTCGAGATCCTGGAAAAGATAGATCTTGATCGAGTCCTCATCGAGTTTATACGAGAAAAAGTCGTTTTGTTCATTCAATGCCTTGATATTTGAGGCCTGTTTGTTTTCCGATTCCATGATCTTTTTCTCTGTCTCGTCCCATCCCTCTTTTTCGATTCCTGTCTCGATCGCGTCTTTGGCTTCCTGAAGCTCGTTGTAGTTTTCATAGATCAACTCGGCTTTTCTTCTGTTTTGCTCTGAAGATTTTTCCAGGCCTTTGATCTTTCTCTCCTGTTGTTCTTTTTTCTGTTTCAGGCCTTCAAGCTCCTCTCGGTATTTTTCCCTCTTTCTCTTTTTCTCCTTCAAGGTCTTTTTCCTGTAATAGAATTCGTCAAGGGCCTCGGAAAAGCTTTCGAAGTTTTCTTTCTCGTATTCCGAGTATGTCTCAAGTGGGAAAGGCGAGGCCCTTTTCGGAAGTTCGTCCATGTAAAGCACTGGGGAAAGTTCTGGATTCAAAAACTCTTGTATTTCGTTTCGTAGATTTTGTTTTTCATCGTCTGAGAGATCACTGACAGGCCTATCCTTTTTCAGTTCTAATCTTGTGCATATCTCCTCGGCGTATGTGCCCCCGAATGACAGGTCTGAAGCCAGTCGTCTAACTACTTCTCCTTCTTCAAGCATCTTGATGTAGTCCTGTCCACGAGGATCGTCCGCTGGCTCAGGAAATTTATAATCTAGGCCTACTCTTATCTCCCGGTCAGCCCATTTTTCTTCACGCAGTGCCCCGATTATCTTATCCTCTTTTGTCAGTATATAGTTTCCTCTGCCGAATAACTCGCATATCAGCTTGGTGTCACCGCTCTCTATAATCAGGATGCGGTCGAATCCTTTCTGTCTAATGCTATCGACTTTTCCCAGATGCTTTCTAAGCTCCATGCAGAAACCTGGAGGCTTCATAGGGTTATCGCGTTTGTACTTCGAGATGAAGGCCTTATCCATACCGATTATCAGTCTCTTTTTCTCATCCCCTGGCACGTATATCTCTATTGTCAGGTCCTCGCCCCTCTGATACACTTTCTGCACATGTCCGTCTTCAAGATGAGAGAACTCTTCTTCCAGTATCGATAGATCCAGGCTTGTTATCTCCATTACATCAAAGTCAGGCCTGATAAATGTAAAAAGAGTGTTCTACAGAATTTCTGTCTCTGTCTCCTTTCCTTCTCTGAATTCCTCGAGTGAATCGATCTCGAAATAGTCAAGGAAGTAATCTGTGACATCGAGGATCGCGGTTCTACCGTCTTTCTCCTTCTCCACAAATCCCCGATTTACCAGCTCCTTGATATGCTGGTAGGCCCGGTTACCTCTGACATCTACAATATGCTTCTGTTCCACTGGAGCGTTGTACGCGATAACAGAGAGAGTTCTCAACTGGCCGGAATTCAGGTCCTGGTGAGGCGCCAGATGAGATACATCATCGATATGATCTTTCTTCACCTTCAACTCATATCCTTCATTCCCTTGAACCAGTTCAAGGCCTCTATTATCTTCTTCAAGCATCTCCTCGAATTCCTGGATCAGCATATCGACGTATCCGATGCTTCCAAGGTTCAGGACATCAGCTATCTCCTTCCTCTTCAATGGGTCTTCGGAGAGAAAGAGTGCAGCCTCGAGCTTCGCCTTCTTCTCCTCCATTATCTATGTACTACCTCTTTCAGCATTCCAGAAAATTCTTTGATTTTCGCCATTAATTGTTCACCTTTTCCTCAGGCCTTACATGGAGATCTCCCAGGAACTCTTCCTGAATTAATCTCACTTGTTCATCGTTTTCAAGGTGTAGAACGTGTTTGAACTTCTCAATCTTTTCCTCTCTGTCCTTTTGTTCAATTAAAGCGTCGAACTCGACTTTTTCATCGTCGCTTCCCACAAATGAAACTATAGAGTTCATAAGAGAATCCAGTTTTTCGGTTAGGTCATCTTCCTGCATCTCGAAGGCCTGATCCATCTCCATTCTTCTCTCCTGGCGTTCTTTCCTTTGCTCTTTGACCTCTAGTGCATCGTTTAAGGCCTCTTTCAACTCTTCAAATCGCATCCGTCTCTTGGGCTTGTTCTTAACCGGCATATCGAGTTCAGGTCCTAATTCCAGTTCAACAGATTCTTCTTCCTCTTCGTCCTCAAAGGCCATAGGATTTTCTTCCAGGTCTTCATCTTCTTTCACTTCTTCAGGATCGTATACCGCCATCGCCTTCATATTCAAGAGGGCGGCACAGATCCTGATGGCTTTCGCAGGTACAGAGAAGTCATAGTCCTGCATCTCGGATATGTATTTGCGGTAACGTTCCGCGAGAACTGCGATATCTATTTCCTGGGGAGACATGTCAGCCGTCAAGAACTCGAGAGTCTCTTCCCATGGTTGTTCCGCGATCATCTCAATTTGATGCTCTTCCATTATCAATTACCATTCTGTAAGTCTCTCCCCTGTGAACAAGTTATCCAAGGCCTTTTTTATCCTTTAACCGCTAGAGCTCGATGCTCCTCATCTTTGAACGGCCGTTTCTCAGAGATACTCCGTAGGCCCTTTCGGCGTGTCTAACAGTGATGTCATCGTGGCTGATAACTATGAACTGGTTCCCTCCTGCATACTCCTTGAGTATCTCGGAGAGCTTCTTCGCATTGGATTTATCTAATGCTGCGTCGATTTCATCCATTATGTAGAAAGGCGACTCCTCATACTCCAAGATCGCAAAAACGAACGCAATAGCAGTCATGGTCTTTTCTCCTCCCGATAAGGCCTGTATGATGTGAGGATCTTTGTCTGGAGGCGCTGCTCTGATTTTCAGGCCTTTGTTTATATTATCGTCTTCAAGTACAAGCTCTCCGTCGCCTCCGCCGAAAAGCTCGTGGAATATCTCCTGGAAGGAGTCGTTGACCTCGTTGAACACGTCCATGAACCGGTCGCGTTTCTCGGATTCGATTTCCTCGATCATATCCTCGATCTCCAGCTTCTCCTGCCTGATCTCCGAGACCTGTTCCTTGAACTCGTCGTACTCCTCTTTCTTCTCCTTGTACTCATCGATTGCTCTCATGTTGACAGGCCCCATCGAGTTGATCTTCTTCACGACCTTCGACTTCTTCGATTTCAAGTCTTCTGGTGAAGAATCGAGGCCTATAAGCTCGTCTTCATCGAACTCGTATTCCTCAAGATCATCCTTCACGTTCTCAAGCTCAGCCTTGAAATTAGCTTTCTTGCTTCCGACCTCGTCGATCTTGGTCTCCAGCTTCTGCTGCTCGCTGTAGAGATCCTGCCTCTCCGATCTCAGATCTTTAAGCCCTTCTCGAATATCCTTTTTCTCCTGAAGAAGATCTTCATCAGTCTCTTCCTCATCCTCCTTCCTTTTTTTCATCTGCTTCAGCTCAGCGATATCCTTCTGCAAATCTTCGATCTCTTCCTCAACTTCTTCTTTCTCCTTCTTCTTTTCCTCTGGATCCAAACTTTTCGAAAGATTCTTGCTTTTCTTTCCGCGGCGTTTCTTTTTTTTACCACCGCTCATAGCTCCTCCACGAGACATGACGTCGCCGTCGAGCGTCACCGCTCTAATTCCATCGATATCCTTAACCGAATCGAGGTCTTCTGAGATAACTGTGTCGCTGAAGACGTAGTTGACAGCTTTCTCATACTTTGAATTATAGTTTACAAGGTCTCCTGCGTATCCGATCACTCCTTTCTTCTTCAATGCAATCTTCGACTTTGCGGAACGAGACCGGTCCTTGATCTTGTCCATCGGAAGCATCCTCGCCCTACCAATGTTCTCTCTTTTCAGGTAGTTAATCGCTTTCGAGGCTATGTCACGATCCTCCACCACAATATCGTTCATATGACCCCCCGCTGCAGTCTCGATGGCCACAGCATGCTCCTCATCCGCAGATATCAGGTCCTGAAAACTTCCATGCACACCATCCCAGTTCAGGCCTAGAATAGCATTTACAGCCTTGTTTCCGGAGTTTTTCCGGTTGCTCATCTTCTTCAGATCCTCGATCTGATCTTCCAGATCTCTCACCCTCTCACGCTTGTTCTCGATCTGGCCTTTCTTCTTCTCAATACGGTTCTCTAAGTGCTGGACATCAGTATTACCCTGAGACTGCTTCTCGTCTATCTCCTCGATCCTGTCCTGCTTCTCTTCGATCTTGTCATCTATCTCTCCCAGCTCTTTTTCAAGCTCTTCAAGTCTCTCCCTGCTATCTGATACATCCGTGTTGATATTTGCAAGCTGATTGGCGATCGCTCTCTTCCTGACCTCCAGAATTGAGGCCTCTAACTTTCTCTTCCGCTTCTCCAGTTCTCTGTACTTTAATGCGATCTCTTTCTCATCCTTCAGTTTATCGAGATGGGCTTTTTTCTGATCGAGCTTGATCTCCTGTTCCCTTAACTGTTCTTCGACCTCCTCAAGTTCTTCCTCGGCTTCCTCTTTCTTCTCATCGAACTCCGAGATTCCAGAAAGATCATCGATAACCTTTCTTCTATCAACGTCGGATTGCTCTACTATCTCCGTAACTTTCCCCTGCATGACAAAATGGTACCCTTCAGGATCAATGTTGGCCTTCCTAGCTATATCATCTATCTTTTTCTTCTTGCAGTTCGAGCCCTGGAATTTATACATCGAGCTACCGGCCTGTGTTATCTTTCTACCAATTTTGATCTCTTCCGCCTCTTCTCCCTCCTCCAAGAACTCGTCAAATATGCCTGAGGAATTATCCAGTAAGACATCTACCTGTGCATAATCTGCCGGAGTACCGTCCTCTCCACCGTTGAAAATCAGCTGGGTCATCTTCTCTGCTCTCAACTGCGATGACCTTCTTCCAAAGACAAAGCTCAATGCGTCAAGAATATTTGATTTGCCAGATCCGTTCTCTCCTACGATAGCAGTCAGGCCTTCATAAAAAGGTACAGCAGTTTTTCTCTGAAAACTCTTGAAACCTTTACACGTAACCTTGTTGATCTTAGTATCAGCGTTGAACTCTTGCTGTTCTTCGGTCACTGTCTTTGCCTCCGCCATGTAAACAAAGATATCGATGAGCTACAATAAAAAACACTTGGAGAAAACAATAGAGAAAAACATGTGGAGAAAAGGATTTTCAGGCCTTTCTAAGGGGTCAGCCTGTTTGGATCTCTTGGGAACAGGATCGCTTCCTTCACGTTTTCAAGATCGGCGATTTTCCTCACCAGTCTGTCAAGGCCTAGTCCGTATCCTCCGTGTGGGGGCATCCCGAATTTGAAGCTTTCTAGATAAAAGGATACGTCTGATGGATCGACTCCGTCCTCTTCCATTCCCTGTTCCAGTCTTTCTAGGTCGTGCTCTCTCTGCCCTCCTGAAGCAAGTTCCAGGCCTTTGTAGATTAAGTCAAAGCGCCGACTCTGATATTCGTCTCCTTCACGGGCCTCCATGTAGTAGAACTTCTCTCCCGGGTATCCGATTACGAAGAAGGCTGGATGGCCCTGATCTTCGAAGTATTCGCCAAGGAGCTTTTCTCCTTTCGTATCTAGATCTCCAGGATCTTCTGGAACATGATCGTATTCTTCCTCCAGGATTTCACGTGCTCTCTCGAACTTGATTCTCGGGAAATCTTCTTCTGGGACTTCAAGATCGACTCCTAGCTCGTTCAGTTCGTCTGCTGCTTCACTTTCCAGCTGTTTCAGTGTGTAAGTCAGTGAATCCTCTAGAACATCCATTACATCGTGCTGATCTTCGATGAAAGCTAACTCTACATCGAACATCGAAATCTCCGATACGTGCCGAGAAGTAGCGAATTCTTCGGCTCTGAAGGCCTTTCCGGTTTCGTATACTTTGTCGAAGCCAGCTGCCATCAGCATCTGCTTGTAAAGCTGTGGACTCTGCGATAGGAAGGCCTCTTCTCCGTAATACACTACAGGGAATAGTTCTGCGCCCCCTTCTGCACCCATCTTTGCGATCGTTGGAGTATTGATTTTGATGTAATCGTTGTCCGCGAACCATTCTTCCATGGATTCGATCATTTTCCCTCTTAGAGAGAAGATAGCGTGTTTCTCAGGCTGTCTGAGATCCATGAACCTGTTGTCCAAACGGGTAGAGAGATCGGACTCGATATTTTTGGAGATATCCATAGGAAGCGGAGACTCTGCTTCACCGATGATCTCCAGAGAATCGGGGTGCATCTCTCTATCGCCTGGGGCCTGATCAGAGGCCTGAACTGTCCCGGTTGCCTCTATTACGTCTTCCTTTCCGACTTTCTGTGCTTTTTCGAATAGTTCTTCGTCTTCATCTTCTTTGAATGTCAGCTGGAGCTGTCCTTTTCGATCTCGCAGGATTATGAATGTTATCCCTCCCAGATCTCTGATCTCATGAGCCCAGCCTGCTACAGTAAATTTTTCTCCATCATCGTCTTCCTTTATCTTGTCAGTGTAAGTCCTTTCCATTAAAGATTCACAATAAACTTGTATAGCTAAAATTTTTTATCAATGTAACACGAAAGTCATTTATGCCGCTTAATAAACAAGAGTTGAAGGAAAAAATTCAAGACCAAGGCCTGATTCAAAACTATATTCATCTTGATACTCAGTTGACTCCACAGGGATTCGATTTGACCGCCGGAGAAATCCATCGATACAATGGAAAGGGAAAACTGGATTTTTCAAACTCCGAGCGAGAAATCCCGGATACCGAGAAAGTGAGGCCTGAAAAAAAGAATGAAGAAGATGAATACGGCTGGTGGAATCTGGAGCCGGGAGCTTACAAGGTAAAGATGAATGAGAAAGTCGATATTCCAGAGGATCTGATGGCCTATGCGTTTCCAAGGAGTTCGCTTCTACGGATGGGTTGTAGTATAGAAAATGCGGTCTGGGACTCTGGGTTCACAGGTACAGGCAGTTTCATGCTTGTAGTGGAGAACTCTGAAGGCGTGAAGATAAAGGAGAATGCGCGTTTAAATCAGTTGGTCTTCCATGACATCTCGGAGACGGAAGGATACTCGGGTAAATACCACGAGGCCTGACTATTTTTTTGGTGATGATGAGAAAAGACATCGTCTGATCGGGTAACTGCGATGATGACGAAAGAACACCTCTGAACCCCTACTTTTCAAATCATTTTTTATACCGGGTACTACAATTTAAACTTATGAGCAGGGATGAGCAACTTTACGTTAAGCTCGATGCACAGAATGAATTACAGGATGAGTTAAGAAATGTTCAAGGCACTATAGCCAGTATCAGTGAAGCTCTTGAGGTCCTGCAAGATGTCAGATCTGTAAGAGAAAACGCCATCAACAAGGTATACGAGAACCTTGCGCACCTTGATGATGCCCTCGCAAACGTAGAAGAAGACCTTCCGGGTGTAGAGGGCTCACAACCAGTACCAACTGAAGTAGAGCCTTCGGAAATCGATGGATCTGTTGAAGAACTCCATTCTGAACTTGAAACACTTCAACAAGAACTTCAACAGTTAGAATAAATTCAGGCCTTGAATCTGTTATCTATGGATTCTACATCATTGAAGTACTTGGAAAGCCAGATGAAAATTCAGGATATACGTTTCAGATGCCTTAACTGATTTAATTTAGACTTTCTGAGGATATCAAATTCTATGCCGGAGGCAGGATTTGAACTCCGGAAAACTCTACAGGTTTTTCTAGGAAGAAGAATCTTGCCGGGGACAAGATTCGAACTTGCGAACCCCTGCGGGAATGGATATCTAAGCTCGAAGCTCTCGCCTCTCAAACCTCCTTCTAAAGGAAGAAGGCCTCTTGAGTCCATCGCCTTTGGCCACTTGGCTACCCCGGCTTGATAAGGCCTGTATTTACCGTTTTGGCAAGATTGGGCTTGCTAGCCCGGCAATACTATGAAACTTGGGTCACAAATAACATTCAGATGAATGATTTCGACCGTTTATTGAGGCCTTATATCTCATTTATCTCTGAGAAGCTTTTTCAACTAATTTGTTCAGGAAAATCTTAGATTTGTTCTGAGGCCTGCGTCTTCTGGATTAGGTTTGACCAGCTGGTAAGCTTCGTCTCTTACTTCTGCGAATTTGCCACATCTCGGGCATCTAGTGTATCCGGCGTGGTCTTTTCCCTCGAAATTCTGAGTGTATCCGCAAGAGCAATCGACGTATGTTTGTAATTCCTCTACTTGGAGATCGATTCTCTCTAGAATTGTCCCCTTGGTGAAATGGTTGAAAAGTGCTTTGAACTGTCTTTGGTCGCACATGGCACTGTTTATCTTTATATGAGCAGATCCATTCGTCGAATACCGGGAAAGATCTTCCATTAGATTGATTAATACATTGCCAACTTTCTCCATCTACAGATCTCCATCATTTTAGTTAATCTCTCCCCCGTTATAACAACCATACTGTATTACATTTAATTAACTTTTCAAGCTTTTGCCGGCGATCAGGAAAACAGAGATCGAGATAACTGAAAGATTGAAAACTGGATCGAAACTGGAAAACAGGCCTAGGCCTTGAAAACCTGTGAAAGGATGGAAAAATGGGATGTAAGAAAAGGTCAACGATTCCAGTAACAATGAACAACTATAACCAGTAAAAGTCGACTTTGACTTCTCTTTATCAAATCCAAAGTAAACTATCGCAGAGAAAAACAGTGCCGAAGTCAACGATAGTAAAACTCCTTCATACTGAAGAGGCCCTGAATAAATCAAAATGAGTGAAAGGCTTGGGATCAATGCACCGATCACAGCGAATCGCTCATCGAGGTCCAGAGTATTAGAGACGGAGTATGCAAAAAAGGCCTGAATCAATCCTATCATATTAATTTGATTACCTTTGAAGAATTCAAAAGTTTCCTTCTATAAATACGAGTTCTCTTTTATACAGTAATCTTCTGTATTAAGATAGTCGTGTAAGGTCATCGTTCGAGAAGTTGGGCCCTGTTGAAATCCTCTATTGCCAATAAATTATGGGCCTCTCAATTGCTAGGTACAGAGAGTGTAGTTATCAGTAAGTCCCTCTTCTTCACTCATATCAGATGACTCCAGCAAACCAGAGAGCGGCAAACGCTAACGTCAGAATAGACAAGATGATACTGACAATCCCAAGGATTCGCCTCTGTTCTTCAGTCATACAACTGTTAAGAACGTAGGCCTTATAAATTCATCGTCTCCCGATTCTGGGTTAGATAGATTCACAATAATCTGGAGCCTTAACTATACTCAAGATGGACAGGCCTTCGAATCAAAAGGCGTCTACCTGATCGAACTCAACTCAGAGAACAAATGCTACAGGTTCGCCCAGTATCCAATAACTCCAAAGTAGAAAGTTTGTCAGAAATTGAAAGTCATTCATCGAATGGCTTCAGCTCATCAAGACTCGTTAGATTTTGTTAGCGGGGCGTGGATTTGAACCACGGACCTCCGGGTTATGAGCCCGACGAGCACTCCTGGCTGCTCCACCCCGCTCTAACTATAATGAGAGAATGAATTCTTTTAAACAGGCCTCTTTCCTGTCAACGGGTTAATAACTTTCTTCCAAGAAAATAATCTTATGAAGATTTTGGGAGTTGACGAAGCAGGTCGAGGCCCTGTAATCGGGTCAATGTTCATTGCGTCTTTCGAGTTAGATGAGGATAAAGTCTGTGAACTGAAAGAGATCGGAGTGAAAGATTCGAAGAAGCTCTCAAATAAAAAGCGAGAAGAGATCCGAGAAAAATTAGATGATATCGGAAATTATACTTTGAAGGAGATTGAGGCCTCACAGATCGATGAGATGAGAGAAGTAATGACTCTGAATGAGATCGAGTTACAGGGATTTATAGAGGTTATGAGGGACTCTGATGCTGACCGTTTTACTGTTGATCTTCCGGAGCCGGATGGTGATAGATTTATCAGAAAGATGAAATCTGAGTTACCGGATAGATTTCAGGCAAAGGATTTTGTTGCGGAGCATGGTGCTGACGATGAATACCCTGAAGTTTCTGCTGCTTCGATCGTTGCGAAGTCCGCGAGAGAGGCTCATGTTGAAAAGCTTCATACAAAGTATGGCTATGACTTTGCCTCCGGATACCCACATGACAGGCCTACAATAGAATTCCTCGAGAAATTTATGGAGGAGAAAGGAGAATTACCTGAGGAGACGAGGATGTCATGGAGCACTGCCGAGAAAATCGTTAAGAAGAGTAAGCAGAAAAGCTTTGAGGATTACTGAATACTATGGAAGTTCAACTTAATGAATCCGGTGCATACCTGAAAGGCGAGAACGAAGAGCTGGAGGAAATACATTCAGAGGCCTACTATGGAAAGTTGAAGGACGCCAAACTTGTGCTTTCTCCTTCTGAAATCACTCATTTACTTGATCGAGGCCTGATAGATGTAGAAGAGAGCTTTGAAGAAGTCTATGATTTCTTCAATGAGAATGATTCTGATTTCGTTCAGAAGTATGCAGCCTACAGCGATCTCAGGGAGAGAGGCCTGATTGTAAAGACCGGGTTCAAGTTTGGAGCTCATTTCAGAGTTTATTCTCGTGGTGTCAATCCTTATAAGCAGGATAAAGGCCGTAAGGAGCATACCAAGTTCATCGTTCATGCTGTAAGAGAGAATGAAGATATGAGCTTTCAGGAGATGTCCCGAGCGGTAAGATTAGCTAACAATATCAGGGCTGATATGATGTGGGCGGTGATAGATTCTGAGAAAGATGTGACTTACTATCAGGTAGGGCATAAGACGCCTTAAGTTCCTAAAGGATTAAAAACAGCTGTATTTTTTCTGTATCGGTCGGCAAGTTTCTCTCCGTAGTACAGGCCTATTATTAAACCTGATAGATGTGCGGATGATGCGGATACTCCGAGGATTGGGATTGAGACTCCTGCCAGCTTTGCTATCAGGTTTGCAGTCTC